>Ga0182011_10000001_pt1 | contig 281266 bp, 250 predicted proteins | sample 711E1DmetaG_FD_120481 | JGI IMG/M metagenome (GOLD analysis project Ga0182011, IMG submission 120481) | Permafrost microbial communities from Stordalen Mire, Sweden - 711E1D metaG | ecosystem: Environmental > Terrestrial > Soil > Wetlands > Permafrost | place: Sweden: Stordalen | collected...
CCGGTGCCGGGGCTGCTGCAGGAGCCGGTGCCGGGGCTGCTGCAGGAGCCGGTGCCGGGGCTGCTGCGGGAGCCGGCGCCGGGGCCGCTGCGGGAGCCGGTGCCGGGGCTGCTGCAGGAGCCGCTTCGGCCGCGCCTTCCCCCTTTTTCACTTTCTTGCGGGAAGCATGCCGGCGCGCTCGCCGTTCTTCGTCGTGACGCCTTTTCTCAGCCTGCGCCGCCTGGAACTTCTCCAGTTCAGAGGCGATCTTCGCAGGATCGGCCCCCTGCTTCGTCAGCGTCCACTTGACCCAAAGGCCGTTCCTCTGGAAGAGGCTCCGCACGGTGTCTGTCGGCAACGCACCGTTTTTGAGCCAGTGGAACACGCGCGTCTCGTTCGTCGCGATGATCATGGGATCCTGCCGCGGTTCGTACCGACCGATGACTTCGAGGAACTTGCCGTTCCGTGCCGCCCGGGAGTCCGCAGCCACGATCTGATACATCGGCATTTTCTTCTTCCCGATCCGGCGCAACCTTAGACGTACTGCCACTGATGCTCTCCTTCTTTCTTCGTGTGTGTGTAGGGTTCGCGATTACATTCCTGCGGGGAGTCCCATCCCCCTGAGGGCCCTTGCCCCTCCCTTCCCCAGCGTCTTCATCATCTTCTGCATCTGATCGTACTGTTTCATGAGCCTGTTGACATCCTGTACGCTCGTCCCGCTCCCGGCGGCGATCCGCTTCCGGCGGCTGCCGTTGATGATCGCGGGCGTCCGGCGTTCCTCGTGCGTCATCGACCGGATGATCGCTTCAATCCTGACGAGTGCGGAGTCGTCGACGTTTGCCCCCGCGGGAAGCCGGTTCATCCCGGGGAGCATGCCCAACACCTGGCTGAGCGGTCCCATCTTCTTCACTTCCTGGAGCTGCTCGAGGAAGTCTTCAAGCGTGAACTGCGACCTGCGCAGTTTGGCTTCGAGCTTGACCGCTTTCTCTTTGTCGAACTGCTGCTGCGCCTTCTCCACCAGTGTGACAACGTCTCCCATCCCGAGTATGCGGGAGGCGAGCCGGTCGGGATGGAACTTCTCCAGCGCGTCGAGCTTCTCGCCGGTCGAGATGAACTTGATCGGCTTCCCCACCGCGGCGCGCAGTGAAATCGCCGCGCCGCCGCGTGCGTCGCCATCCATTTTCGTGAGGACGGCGCCGTCGAAATTGAGTCGTTCGTTGAACGCCCGGGCGGTGTTGACCGCATCCTGTCCGGTCATCGCATCGACAACGAAGAGAATCTCGTCGGGCGCGACGGCCGCCTTGATTGCCCCGACCTCCTTCATCATCTCTTCGTCGATGTGCAGGCGTCCGGCCGTGTCGATGATGACCACATCCCGGGCGTTTTTCCGTGCATGCTCGACCGCCCCGACGGCAATGTCCACGGGGGACACTCCCGCGGCATGGTACACGGGAAGTGCGACCTCTGCCCCCAGCGTCATGAGCTGATCCACCGCGGCGGGGCGGTAGATGTCCGCAGCCGCCAGGAGCGGGTAACGTCCCTGCTCCTTGAGGTGCCGCGCCAGCTTCGCACAGAATGTCGTCTTGCCGGATCCCTGCAAACCCGCGACCAGAATAACCGTGGGTGGGGTTGCAGCCTGCGCAATCGCGGCCGAGGATGTGCCCAGGAGAGCTATCAGCTCTTCATGGATGACCCTGACGATAAGCTGGCCCGGCGTGATGCTCTGCAACACTTCCTGACCGAGCGCCTTCTTCCGGACATCTTCAATGAACTGCTTTGCTACTTTGAAGTTGACGTCCGCATCAAGTAGAACACGTCGGACCTCCCGAAGTGTTTCCGCAACGTTCACTTCGGTGATTTTCCCCTGCCCGCGAAGCTTCTTCAGCACGCCCTCAAGCTTCCGGCTCAGCTCATCAAACATCTCTAACTCCATCCATTGGCAAGGCTTACAGACGCACCGGAATCCGTGACGGACCTTTAAGGTACGGAATGCACCCCTGTGATGCAAGGCTTCCGTGCCGCACGGATAACCCCGGAAAAAGGACGGCCGCAGGAAGGGTTCTCCGGCGGCCGTAACCCGCAAACACCCGGGGCTGCGCCTATCCGGGGCTTCTAAGGGCTTCGGCCCCGGAAACGACCTCCAGAAGCTCTTTGGTAATGGCGGTCTGCCGTGCCTTGTTGTACTGCAGCTGAAGGGTGGCGATCATCTCCCGGGCGTTCTCTGTGGCGTTTTCCATCGCCGCCATTCGTGCGCCCTCCTCCGCGGTGCTCGATTCCAGGAGGATGCGCCAGATCTGGAAATTGAGGTGCCTGGGGAGTATCGAAAGGAGGATCCCGAGACGGTCAGGTTCATAGATGAAATCCACGGGTTTCTTCGGCACAACCGGCGATGCGGGGAGGGGTGGAACCGGAAGGAACTGTTCGATCAGTATCCGCTGCGTGGAGATCGATTTGAATTCGTTGTAGATGATGTCGACACGGTCGAATTCGCCTCTCAGGTACCGCGCGATGATCTCTCCAGCAAGAGACTGTACAAATGAGAATGCCAGATTGCCGTACACTCCCACATGCCGGCCTGTCAGGCTGTATCCCCTCTTCCCGAAGTAATCCACACCCTTCTTCCCGATGCATATCAGCCTGACGTTGACTCCGGCGGGCTGGGCGGCAATATGACCCTGGGCTGCTCTGATCAGGGTCGCGTTGAACGGGCCGCAGAAACCCCGGTCGGATGTGACCACAACAAGGGCCAGGTTTTTCACCTCGCGCGGCGCAATCAGATCGGCCGTCTGAATTTCGGCCATCTGCGCAAGATCCCCGAGTAGCTCCTTCATCTTGCGCGCGTAGGGGCGGGCCGCAATAATCCGGGACTGCGCCCTCCGGAGTTTCGACGCCGCGACCATCTTCATCGCCCGCGTGATCTTCCGCGTCTTCTGAACGCCACTGATGCGGCTCCGGACCTCGCGCAGTGTCGGCATGTCAAGCCTTGATGGCGGCCTTGAACGAATCCGTGAACTGACGAAGGACATCTTTCAGACGCTGCGCGATGTCCGTGCCCAGGTCCTTCGTCCCTGAGATGGACCCGAGGAGATCCGCATACTTCAGGTCCATGAGCTCGAGCAGCTCCCTTTCGAAACGGGCGACGTGCTCCAGTGGGACCTCATCCAGAAAACCGTTCGTGCCGGCAAAGAGGCTGACGACCTGTTTTTCGACCGGCATCGGGACGAACTGTCCCTGTTTGAGGAGTTCGACGAGCCGCGAGCCCCGGCGGAGCTGGGCGAGCGTGGACTTGTCCAGGTCCGATCCGAATTTCGCGAATGCCTCCAACTCCCGGTACTGGGCAAGGTCTATCCGGAGACTCCCCGCCACTTTTTTCATCGCCTTGATCTGCGCGTTTCCACCGACGCGGGAGACGGAGATGCCGACGTTGATCGCCGGGCGGATCCCCGAGTTGAACATCCCTGGCTCGAGGTAGATCTGCCCGTCGGTGATCGATATGACGTTCGTGGGTATATAGGCGGAGACGTCCCCCGCCTGGGTTTCGATCACCGGGAGCGCCGTGAGGCTCCCTCCGCCGAGCTCGTCGCTAAGCTTGGAGGCCCGTTCCAGGAGCCGCGAGTGGAGGTAGAATATGTCCCCGGGATACGCTTCCCGTCCCGGCGGGCGCCGGAGCAGGAGGGAGACCTGCCGGTACGCCTGTGCCTGCTTGGTCAGGTCGTCATAGACGACGAGTGCGTGGCGGCCGCTGTCGCGGAAGTACTCTCCGAGCGTCGCCCCCGAATACGGCGCGATGAACTGCATCGGCGCGGGATCGGCGGCAGTCGCCGCGATGATGGTTGTGTACTCCATCGCCCCCTCCTGCTGGAGCTTGTCGACCACCTGTGCAACCGTGGAGCTCTTCTGTCCCACGGCGACATAGATGCAGTAGACCGGCTTGACCCCTTCGCGCTTCGCCCTCTCCGTATGAGAGTATTTCTGGTTGATGATCGTGTCAAGCGCGATCGCGGTTTTCCCCGTCTGCCTGTCGCCGATGATCAGCTCGCGTTGTCCGCGCCCGATCGGAATCATGCCGTCCACAGCCTTCAGCCCTGTCTGCAGCGGCTCCTTCACGGGCTGGCGCTGTATGACGCCGAGGGCTTTCCGTTCAATCGGGGAGAGCTTTTCGGTCTTGACCGGCCCGCGGCCGTCGATGGGCTGGCCCAGCGGGTTGACCACCCGCCCGAGCATTTGCTCGCCGACGGGCATGGAGGCGACTCGCCCGGTCCGCTTGACCGTGTCCCCTTCACTGATTTCGCGGCTTTCGCCGAAGAGAATGCATCCGACGTTGTCTTCTTCCAGGTTCAACACCATGCCGAACACACCATGAGGGAACTCCACCAGCTCGCTCATCATGGCGTGGGAAAGGCCATAGACGCGCGCGACGCCGTCACCGATCTGGAGCACGGTGCCTACGTCGTAGACGTCGACTTCCTTTTCGAAACCGGAGAGTTGCTTTCTGAGAATCTCGGAGACTTCGTCTGGCCTGACTTCTTCCATTTGTGCAATCCTTGTGAGTTCAGTTCAATTCGTGGAGGGCCCGCCCTCAAGGAACCTGGCCTTCAGGAGTTCGAGCTGGCGGCGCATGCTGGCATCCAGCACAGTGTCGCCGATACGGACGACGAGTCCGGCTTTGATCGCCTTGTCTACGGTGATCCGGATACGGACTTTCTTCTTCGTGTACCGCTCCAGCTCGCTGCCCAGGTCTTTTTCCTGGGAGGGGGTGAATTCGACGGCGGAGGTGACGCTGACGCTGACAATCCCCATCTTCTCGTCCCTGAGGAGGGAGAACTGCTCGACAATTTCGGGAAGATGTTTTTCGCGCTGCTTGGCGATGACAAGGTCGATGAATTTCATCGTCCCTTCGCCGACCCGTGCGACAAACACCGCCCTGAAGACGGCCGCTTTCTTGACGGGAGAGACCACGGGGCTCTGCGTGAGAAGCCACAGTTCGCGTGATCCGCGGAGGGCGGAGGCGATGGTCTCAAGATCCCCTGCGGTCCGGTCGATCGTCTTCCCGGCCTCTGCGATATCCATCAAAGCGCCGGCGTACCGGCGTGCCACGCGCAGGTTCTTCATCGTCCGGAAGCCCCCGCAATTTCCCTGATTGCCGCGTCCGCGAGCTGCCGCTGCTTCGGGGTGTCGAGGTTGGCGTCGAGGATTTTCCCCGCAGCCGCGATGACAAGGTCGGTCGCCTCGGAGCGGAGCTGTATGAGGGCTGCGTCTTTCTCCCGGTGGATTTCCTCTTTTGCCTGTTCGATCATCCCGCGCGTGGTGGCATTCGCCTTTTCCAGGAGTTCCGCCTTCAGCCGTTCCCCCAGGTCGCGCCCTTCCCTGATGATGCGCCGGGATTGCTCCTCCGCCTGCGCGAGCTGACGCCTGTTTTCCTCCAGCAGGCGGGCGGCCTCTCCCCGGGCATTCTCCGCATCGCGGAGCGAGGCGCGTATCGATTCCTCGCGGGCGCTCAGCGCACCAAGGAGCGGTTTCCACGCGGCCTTCCGCAGGATGATAAGGACGATGATGAATGTGAGTATGGTCCAGAGTATCAGACCCGAATTGATCTCCAGCATACCGGCCTCGTAAGGAATATTACTTGAATGCCAGAATGATACAGATGGCAAGTGCGAAGAACGTGGCCCCTTCGATGAGCGCGGCCGCAATGATCATCGAGGTGCGGACCTGTCCCGCAACCTCAGGTTGCCGGCCGCTCGCTTCCATCGCCGCCGCCGCGAGCTTGCCGATACCGAGGCCCGCGCCGATGACCGTCACTGCCGCGCCGATGCCAGCTGCTAGGTAGCCGAGTGCTTTGGGATCCATGGTATTTCTCCTTCGTCGAGAGGGTGAATGGTGGTGTTATGATGAATGGTCGTCCGATCCTTCATGTCCATGCCCGCCGTGCGCCGGTTCCCCCGCCTGGATACCCAGACCCATGAAGAGCGAGGTGAGCATGACGAAAATGTACGCCTGCAGGAATGCAACAAAGAGCTCGAGAAAATTGATGCCGACGACGAACGAGACCGGTCCGAGGGCAATAAAATATGACCCAAACACGAATATCAGACCGAGAAGGGAAACGATCACGATGTGCCCTCCCAGCATGTTCGCAAAGAGACGCATGCAGAGCGCGAAGGGCTTGGTGAAGAGGCCCAGAATCTCGATCGGGATCATGATCGGCCAGAGCGACCAGTGCACCCCTCCGGTCAGGTGCGCCAGGTAATGCCCGAACCCCTGGGCACGGATGGCGGACGCCTGGATGACGACAAAGGCGATGATCGCAAGTCCCGCAGTGACGTTGATGTTCCCCGTGGCGGAGGCGCCCCACGGGATCAGGCCGAGCAGGTTCATGACAAGAATGAAGAAGAAAGTGGTCAGGAGATACGGCATGTACCGGAGTCCCGCGTTCCCCATGTTGGGGATCGCAACCTCATCCCGCAGGAACACAACGACCATCTCGAAGAGATTGCCGAATCCCGTCGGGACGGGACGCCGCGAATTCTTCCGGGCCACGGCGATTGCCACGACACAGAGGATGAGGGCCGCACACCAGAGGAAGAACACGTGCTTGGTGATCGACATATCGATCGACAACCCGGCGATGTGAATCGGCGGAAACTGCGGCAGGTGGAACATCCCGAACGGCGTGTCAAGCTCCTTCGCATCCTGGACATGGTGGAGCAGTTCCGTGAAATCCACGGGCCCCTTCTCGCCGCCACCGTGAGCCGCCCCCTGCTCCGCGATGGCATGCAACGTGTCTGCAATGCCGTGTGCGGTGTCCGCCCCCACCGTATCCGCGGAAATCTGTATGGCCGGCATGTTCACGCGTTCTTAACCCCGATTCCTGACTGTCATTCTTTGCTGTATGTACACAATTTCCAGTACCATGAACACTGCGTAGAAGCCGAGCAGCGACACCGTCAGGGCCACAGGGTGGAGACCGATTCCCATTAATAAGGCCGTGAACGCGCCGAGCATGAACAGAAGCCGGAAACCCATTCCTCCGAGGACGGCCTTCAGGAAGGTGGTATGAGACTTGTCGAACGCGTACCGGATCGCGAGGTAGCCGAGCATGACATTGACGGTACTGAGCGCCGCCCCCGCGGCCACCGCCGTGCGGACTTCCCCCGAGGCAAGCGCCGCCAGTGGATACGCCAGCAGCAGGAGCGCGCTCAACAGGACCACGGCCACCTGTGCAGGAAAATTACCTCTCAGATTCACTCCCGCTCCTTTTTCCGTTCCTCCGTCTCCCGGTCTTCCTCCTTCCCGAGAGCGATCGCCTTCATCAGGAACGCTGCCAGCCCCCCCGTGACACCCAGGGCGAGACCGGCGAGCATCAGCCAGGGGTCGGTCCCGAATTTGCCGTCAAGCCACCTGCCGAGAAAGAAGAACACGACGACGGTGATCGCCAGCTGCAGCCCGAGCGTCAGATAAGGACCGTACGCGGTCCCCGACGGTCGTTGCTCCTCCGGCACGCTGGTCATCCGTTCAGCGCGAATCGAGCGTGGGGGGGGAGACCGGGGTCCCCGTCATGGAACTCCGTCCGTCGAAAACCGCGCCTTCGTCCACGACAAGCCGACCGGTGCGTATGTCCCCTTTCATGACCGATTTCCCTTCGAGCACCAGCTTTTGGGCCGCGGTGAGAGTCCCCATCACCTTCCCCGCAACGGTGATGTTCTGCGCATCGACCGACCCTTCTATGACGCCGTTCATCCCGACTGCGGCATCAGCCTGCGTGACGACGTTGCCGACGATCTTGCCGTCCACGCGGATGCTTCCTTCCGTCCGGATGTCCCCCGTGATGACCGTGTTATTCCCGATTACGCTGAATGTGCCCGTCACCTGGTTTTTATCTGCCATGCTTCTCCTTGTGCTCTTCAGGTAGTGTCACTGCACGAGTGTCACTGCGTCCTCACCGGGACGAGAAGAAAGTCGTTGGGATCCTGCGGAACGCCGTTCCGCCACACTTCAAAGTGCAGATGATGCCCCGCGCTGGTCCTCCCGGTGGAACCGAGCAATGCGATCGGCTCTCCCCGCTTGACTGTGTTCAGCGTATTCTTCAGAAGCGTCTGGTTGTGCTTGTAGACCGTTGCGTAGCCGCCGCCGTGCGCGATGATAAGCATGTTCCCGTCTTCATATGTCCAACCCGCGAAAAGCACAACGCCGTCACCGGGAGCGTAGACCGGCGTCCCGCGCTGGGCGGCGATGTCGATACCAAAATGGTTGCGCGCCGGATCGAATCCCTGTGTGATGAACCCCTCGACCGGCGTGAGAAGCGGGAATGCGGTCCTCGCCGGACCCGTGACGGCGACCACGGATGCATAGGTGGCCGGTCCCGATTCTTCGTCCAGGACCGGTTCGGGTCCCGGCTCCGCTTCCGCCTTCTCGGCGTGCCTCAGACCGTGGGGAGGGAGCGCCGACTCCTGCCGGTCGGACGTCTTCACTCTCGCAGGATTGCGGGCGGCGGAGGTGTCCCGGGGGACGTCCTCACCGAGCGCCTTTCGCACCTGCGAGTTGTAGTCGCGGACGAGAACCACCTCCTCCGCAAGAGCATTCAGGCGCTGCTGCATCTCCAGGATCTGCTTCCCGTATTTCTGCTCAAGCACGGGATTGGGGATCGGGACATAGAGCGCGATAGGGGTATAGACAAGAGCGGCAAGTGTCGCTGCGACGGTTGCGCAGGCCCCGAGGAATATCATCGCAACCATCATCAGTCGGCTCGTCCTGAACGACCGCGTTCTGCCCCCTTCTTCAACCGGCACGACTATGACGTTGTACCGGCGCGGCGATTTCCGACGGCGGGTTCCCTCCTGGGGCATTCCTTAGCCTGAATGAGTGGACAGAAAATATATGAAAATCCCGAGGAAATGTCAACGAAGTCCCTTGGTAACGTATTTTCAGTCATGCACTTGTGGGGATTCGCCCACAAACTCGTCCCAGCGGCGGGTGCAGTATTCCTTCATCCGCTGTTTGTAAAGCTCCCTATCAAAGGTGAGCGCATGCGCCCGGATACGCGCCGGATCGAATTCCGCATCCTTCAGAATGCCAAGCCCCGCCAGGAGCGAGCCGATCGTCTGCTCCGGAAAAAGGACCCCTGTCCTGAGCTCCGGGCGGTCAAAGACTGTTTCAAGAGCGCCTCCCCGCGCGTAGGCGAGGACCGGCTTCCCTGTCGCCATGGCTTCCACCGGGACAATGCCGAAATCCTCTTCCCCGGGGAATATGACCGCACGGCACCCTGCATAGTATTCCCTGAGACGGTCCTCCGGCTGCCAGCCCTCGAATGTGATACGCGGTCCCGCGAGTTTCCGGAGACGGGGTGCGTCGGGCCCTTCTCCCACGATCAGGAGACGGTCTCCTGAACGGTTGAACGCTTCGATGGCGAGGTCGACCGCCTTGTACGGAACGAGCGCGCTCACAATCAAGTAGTAGCCGTCATCCCGGCCCGCGAGCGTGAACAGGGAGGTGTCCACGGGGGGATAGATCATGTCCGAATCACGCCCGTATATCTTCCGTATGCGCGCGCGGATGTTCTCGGAAATTGCGACAAAGTGACGCGGATGCGTCGCCGTCGCAACGTCCCAGCGCCGGAGCGGACCGACAAACGAGCGCATCGCGATGCGCGTGAAAAGTCCCGCCCGCCCCTTCCCAAAATAATCGTCGTACTGACTCCAGATGTAGCGCATCGGCGTGTAGCAGTAGCAGATGTGGAGGGCGCCCGGGTGAACGCGTGCACCCTTGGCGACGCAGTGATTCGAGCTTATGACGAGATCGTAGCCGCGGAGATCGAACTGACGGACGGCGAGGGGGAAGAGAGGGAGGTACCGGCGGTACTGCGTGGCGGCCGCTGGGAGGTGCTGCACGAAAGAGGTCCGTACAAGCGCCCGCTCGATCACGGGAGAGACGGATCCCGGGACGTGGAGCAACGCGTAGACGTCCGCCTCCGGGTACACTTCGCACAGGGCTTCCACACATTTTTCGCCTCCGCGCATCGTGGTGAACCACTCATGGACGATGGCGACCCTGCGTATCTGTCGCTGTGCTGGACTCATGCGGCGTCAATATACCGAGATCACGAGGCAGAAGCAAAGTGCCCGTTGATTCACGCCGAAGGGGTGTTTATATTGAGAGATGCAAACCTCCCGCACCATCATGTCCCCGTTATGACGATACTTTTCGTCGCGCTCGTGTGGGTACTCATCGCCATCATTTTTGTCTCCGCAGTCCTCTTCGTCATCGGACCGGGGATGCTGCTGCAGCCCTATAGGCGGACGATCGAGTATTACCGCAGATACACCACCATATTGCACCCTTCCGACCTGGGTCTCCCGTTCGAGGACGTTGCGCTGAAGACCCCGGAGGGGATTGCGCTCAGCTGCTGGCTGATTCGCGCCAACGGGGTACCGGAAGGCACCGTGATCTATCTCCACGGCGTCAGCGAATGCAAAATCGTGGGACTGCCGATGGCGAAACAGCTCCACGACCTGGGATACAACGTGTTCTTGTACGACTCACGCCGGCACGGCGAGAGCGGGGGGACGTACTGCACGTACGGCTTCTATGAGAAGCACGACGCGCGCGCGGTCATCAGCCACGTCGCCGGACGCGCGGATCTCCACGCGGGGAAGATCGGTCTGTTCGGTACGTCGATGGGGGCTGCGGTCGCCGTGCAGGTCGCCGCGATCGATGCGCGTGTGGTGGCCCTCGTCGCGGAGAGCGGGTTCGCTACCCTCAGGACGATTTTCGACGATTACCAGAAACGGATGATCAAGCTCCCCTGGCACTACCTGCGGAACATCGTTATCAAGCGCTCCGAGCATCTCGCCCACTTTAAGGCGAACACCGTCTCCCCCCTGGAAGCCGTCACCCAGGTCCATGTCCCGGTCTTCATCATGCACGGGACCGCCGACACACTCATCGATTCACGGTACTCGGAAATGGTGTACGCCAAAGCGAACGACCCGAAAGAACTCTGGTTGATCGCCGGGGCGAAACACAATGACATGGCGGATGTGGGGGGGGAGGAGTACCGGCGGCGCGTCCTCGGCTTCTTCGTGCGCCACCTGCGTGATCAGAGAGGGAACCAGTAGCTGATCTTTAACACCAGAGCGTCTTCGTGCGGCAGCGTGAATGTGTCACGGAATCTCGTGCCGAACCCGCTCGCGTAGTCCCCGCTGTCGTCGGACCTCCCCTGAGTCCAGACCAGGTAGAGCGTGCTTCCCGGAAGGTATTCCCAGCGGAGCAACACGTTCGCATTGAGAATCGCCTCGTTGAAGTCGGCGTGCACAAACTCCGGGTTCGACGGATAGTCATAGGGGAGGGGCGTGTCCCCGTTGAACCGCCGGTAATTCCGGTAGATCCCCCGCGCGAGAAGTATCTGGGAGAAGCACTGCAATGAGAAGTTCTTCGAAAACGTGACGGTCCCCCTCAGTTCCATGTCCATCTCGTCCACATCCCTGTCGGCGAACACGCTGAACGGGAAAGGGGAAACGCCCGCATCGACGACATTCCCCCCGGGGTAAACCCAGGCCTCCTCCTTCCTCGAGCGGAGCCACAGGACGGTGGGGTTCAGTTCGACCCATGACACCGGCCGGACGCTCAGGCCGAGCGACCCGGTCAGCGCCTTCTTCCCTTTCTCATTGAACGCGTACGTCCCCGTGAGCGTCGCGAACACGTTTGCCCGGGGATCGGTCTGGACCTGCGTGGTGAGGGAATGTCCCGCCGGGCGCCTGTACGTCCCGATGATCCCGCGCTCTTCGTCGTCGTAGGCCGGGAGATAGATGTCATAGACGACCGTCGGCTTCCAGAAGTTCAGGAACTCGCCGTAAAACGTGAACTCGGCGGTAGATGTTGTCAGCACATGGTCCCAGTTCCACCGCGTGGCGGGGACGAATGAGAAAGCGTACCGGCGGAATATGCCGGTACCGAAATTCTCGCGGTAGAGAAGCTGGAGGTAATCACCGAAGTCATGCGGCTGCGCGAAGAAACCGATGTCGTTACAGCTGAAATACCGGGAGTAGAAATCGAACGACCCCGCGTAGAACCAATGCTCGGCGGCAATGCGCGAGAAGAGGAGCCGGCCGGCCGTTCCGTCACTCCCGGAGGAACCGTCGGTCAGGACGCGCTCCGTCGATGAGCGTGCTCCCGCGACATAGCCGTCAAGAGTGTAGGCGCTTCCGCCGAAATGGACGTTCCAGTCGAGGCCGCCGGTGAGGGCGGGGAGGATGCCGTCACGCAGGGCGAGGGTCCCCATCCCCCCAAGCCAGGACCCTCCTTCGAATTCCTGCTTTGCACGCACGACGTTGTACGAGCCGCGCGGCTCCGTGCGGATGCGGGTTTTGCTCCCCCCCGAATCGGCAGTGATCGCGTCCATCTCGCCCGTCGCCGCCGTCAGGGCTCCGAGGGAGAACCCGCCGTTCGTTCGCCCGGAGACTTTCCCGGCGCCGAGTATCGTCGTGACCTGCGGGTTGTCGTCGACAGAGCCCCCGGAGGGGGCCGTGACATAAGGGCTCCCTGTCGGTTGCTTCCCTATCCGTCGCGAAAAGAAGAGGGACAACGGCGTGTTGTCGACGCTCGACCCGAACATGAACATCTGTGCCCCCTCCAAAAAGAAGGGACGCTTTTCCGGGAACCGGGTTTCGAACACCGTGAGGTTTAGAACGGACTGGTCCACCTCCACCTGACCGAAGTCCGGGTTCACCGTCGCATCGAGCGTGAAGTTCCTCGCCACGCCGTACTTCAGATCAACGCCCGCCTGTCCCCTATAGGATTTCGACCACGGGCGTGCATTTGTCGCGGTTTCGTATTGGGCGGTCCCGGAGATGTAGGGGAGGAGTTCCAGGTGGAGGGGGGGAGCGATCCCCCGTATCCCGTCGACATATCCCCATTTCGATATCTGCAATGTTTCGCTCCGGGGGACCATGACCCACTCGTCGGTCTCCTTTTTGCGGCTGATGTACCGCCTGAAGTTGATTCCCCAGCGGTAGACGCCGTTGGGCTGCTGGGCGAACCGGAGCGCGTTGTAGGGTATTTCGAACTCCGCGGACCATCCGTCCCGGAAGACACGGGTGCGGACATTCCAGACCGCGTCCCATGTAATGTCGTACACATTCCCGTCCTGCGAGAGGACGCCGTCACTCTGGACCCCCGAGACATTGGTGGCAAACACGAATGCGGTCTGACGGTCGAAGTATGAGTCGATCATGACGCTGAACCGGTCGGCTTCGGAATTGCGGTCCCTGCGGGTCAGCTGGCGGACTATTTTCTGCGGGCGGGCATCGTAACAAATGACGCCGACGTAGAGTGCACGATCGTCATACAACAGTCTGACAGAAGTGCTCTCGGTTGGGAGGACTCCTTCTTCCGGGTCGAATTGTGTGAAATCGAGTATGGGGGGGGCTTTTTGCCACTGGACGTCGTTGACCCACCCGTCGATGACAGGGGGGAAATCGACACGCACCGCATTCACCACTTTCGGTGCGTCCGCGGCGAGTGCCGGGATCGTGAGCACACAGGCCGATATCAACAGCGTGAGCGCGGTACTCGCCATACGTGCGTGATATCCAAAGATCGATGACGGGGGATGACCAGGAGGGACTTTTACAAGCTATCTTTTCCTTCGCAAATAATCAATGCTTATTGAAAAGAATTAGCAAGTCCGACTACGTTCTCTATGTGCTGCGTGTGAGGAAACATATCGACGGGCTGGATGGACTCGATGGAATACTTCCCTGATTGACAGATTATTCTCAAATCCCTCGCCTGAGTCGAGGGATTGCAGCTGATATAGACGATCGTGCGCGGCGCAAGAGCCACAATCTCGCGGGCCACCTTTTCGTGCATGCCTGCACGGGGAGGATCGACGATGATGACATCCGGTGCGGGAAGAGGCTCTCCCTGCAGGCGCGAGGAAAGAAGCGTCTCCTTCAAATCCCCGTGAAGGAATTCGCAGTTGTGAACACCGTTGAATTCCGCATTCTTCCGGGCGTCGCCCACGGCCTGTTCCACCGATTCGATGCCGACGACTTTCCCGGCCCCATCCGCAATATGGAGGGCGATGGTCCCTGTGCCGGAGTACAGATCGTACACGACATCGCCCGCCCGGATGTGCGCGAAGCCGAGCGCCGTGTCGTACAGGCGTTCAGCCTGATCTGTATTCGTCTGGAAAAAGGAGTTGGCGGAAATCCTGTACGTCCTCTTCCCGATCTTCTCCGTGATCGTCCCCGGTCCGTGGTAGACTCTCTCCCGCTCCCCCACCGCCACCTGCGAACGCCGCTCCGTAATATTATTGACGATCGTGGTGAGTGAGGGAAATGCTCCGAGCAGCCGCTCTGTAAGCTGCTGCATGACTTCGGGGCGGTCATCCCTCGTGACGAGGTTGACCATGATCTCACCGGTCCGCTTCGATTCACGGATCACGAGGTTTCTCAGGTAGCCGCTCTGCGTCACGGTGGAGAAGACGGGAAGTTCGTGCCCGAGGCAGAATTCGCGCACGAGGTTTACTATGCGTGGGCTGACCTCCGACTGGAGCCAGCACTCGTACAGGTCAAGCACCCGGTCGTAGCGTCCGCTCAGGTGAAGCCCCAGGGCTCCTTCGATGACGCCCCCCGTCGCCGCCCCCTCAGGGCGCGGATGTGCCATCTCTTCGGGCGTCCGCCACCGCTCGCCGAACGAGAACTCCATTTTGTTTCTGTAATAAAACGGGTCTGCCATCGCAAGCGGCGCCGGCACGGGAAGGGGTGCGAACCCCCCGAGACGTTCCAGGGTTTCGGCGACGTGCCGCCGTTTGAACTCCAGCTGGGAGGCATAGGCGATGTTCTGCCAGGTGCAACCGCCGCATGTGCCGAAATACCTGCAACGCGGCTCCGTGCGGCGCGGTGAAGGGAACTCGAGCGTGACGAGATCGGCCTCAGCGAAGTTCCGTTTGACCGTCCGTATACGCATCCGCACGGTGTCCCCCGGAACCCCGCCACGGACAAAGACGACGAAACCGTCTATGCGCGCCAGGCTCCTCCCTTCAACCGCAATGTCTTCAATCACGGCTTCGAGCTCGTCTCCCCGTTTCACCGGCCGCTCCGGCCGGGATCGTCGGCAGATTCCGTCTTTTCAAGCTGTTTCGTCAGCTCGTTCCACCGGAAATATCCGTCCCCCAGCCCTTTTTCCAGCTCCCTGTACCTGGCGTGCACGGTTTTCACACGCTCTCCCTCGCGGTAGAAGTCCGGATCGGCCATCTGTCGGCCGATGTCGGCTTTCTCCTTTTCCATCTCTTCGAGCTGGCGTTCGAGCGTCCCGATCCGGTCTCGCAGCGGCTTGGTTTTTCTGTACCGCTTCTGCCTCTCCTCGGCTTCAAGCCGCTTCCGTTCTCTCTCACTCTGAGGCCCCGAAACGGATTTCCCCTGCACGGGCGTTGCCGCCACCTGCTGTTCCCTCCCCCGGGCGTCGATGTAGTCGCTCACGTTTCCGGGGTACGTCCTGATTCCCCCCTGACGGAAGTCGACGACCTTCGTGACGATCGGGTCAAGGAAATCCCTGTCGTGCGAAACGATGACGAAGCTCCCCTCATAACCGGCGAGCGCCTCCTGCAGAACTCCCTTGGAGCGCATGTCAAGGTGGTTCGTCGGCTCATCCATCACGATAAGATTGCTCGGATGGAGGAGCATTTTGGCGAGGGCGAGCCGGCTCTTCTCTCCGCCCGACAGGATGCGCACCTTCTTGAAGACGTCGTCCCCGCTGAAAAGGAAACAGCCGAGGAGCGTGCGGAGACGGCGGCGGATGTCTCCCGTCGCGACCTCCTCGACCGTCTGGAGAACGTCGTATGCCGGATTCAGCTCTTCGGCCTGGTGCTGGGCAAAATAGGAGATCGTCACGTTGTGGCCGACCACGCGCTCCCCCGCATCGAACGGTTCAATTCCCGCGAGTATTCGCGCGAGTGTGGATTTCCCCGCACCGTTGACACCGACGAACGCGATCCGGTCGCCCCGGTCGATGTCGAAGCTGATCCCGTCGAAAACTTTCAGACCGCCGTAGCTCTTCCGGATCCCTTTCAGTTCCATGACCACGCGCCCGGACTGGGGGGCGGGAGGGAAGGCAAAGTGTATCCCCCCCTCCTCGTCTTCGATCTCGATCAGATCAAGTTTTTCGAGTTGTTTGATACGGCTCTGTACCTGGCGTGCCTTGGTGGCCTTGTAGCGGAAGCGCTCGATGAACTGCTCCGTCTGCTTGATCTGCTGCTGCTGGTTCCTTTGTGCCGCGATCTGCTGCGCTCTCCGTACGGCCTTTTCCGTGACGTAGTATGTGAAGTTCCCCGCATATTCCGTGAGCGTTCCCATGCTCAGTTCGTATGTCTTGCCGGTCATGTTGTCGAGGAAGCGGCGGTCGTGTGACACGATGATCACCGCCCCCTCGTAGGAACGGAGGTAGTCTTCGAGCCAGCGGAGGGAGTCGAGATCGAGGTGGTTGGTCGGTTCGTCCAGAAGGAGAAGTGACGGTTGTGCCAGGAGGAGCTTCGCCAGCGCAATGCGCATCTGCCACCCCCCGCTGAACTCGTCTGTCTGCCGGGTGAAGTCGGTTTCCCGGAAGCCGAGGCCGACGAGGACTTTTTCGATGCCGGTTTTGATGCGGAATGCGTCGGAGGATTCCAGACGGTGCTGGAGTTCGCCGTACACCTCGAGGAGCTCTGCGAACTCTCCCGATTCATGGTCTATTTCCCCCATGCGCCGGTGGATCTCATCGAGCGCCGTCTGCGTCCCTATGACTTCCGCGAAGACGGATTCGACTTCACCGTACAGCGTCCGCCCTGCGGCGGACATCCCCTCCTGCGGGAGATACCCGACGCTCACATACTTCGCCTTTGCGATCTCTCCCTTGTCCGGCGCCATCTCCCCCACCAGTATCCGGAGAAGCGTGGATTTCCCGGCACCGTTGGAACCGACGAGCCCGATCCTGTCGTGAGGGCCTACGCGGAACGAGATCTCTCTGAAGAGAGACCGGTCACCGAATTCCAGAAGAAGGTTGACCGCGGAGATCATGATACGGAGGGCATTACCTGAGGTAGTACTTCAGGGGGTTCGGCTCGACACGGCATTCTTCCGCGATGCGTATCCCGGCGATCCGGTGCTCATCCCGGAGTCTGTAGAGGCGGGGCACCAGCCGGTCGCGCAGTTCAATGGGGGTGAACGGGTTGATGTAGATGCTGGTCCCCCCTTCGAAGCCGGCGGGGACGTTGACGCGCCACTTGATGAGAACATGCCAGGGCATCTTGTAGACCGCGTCCACCGGGGTGTAGTACCATTCCTCGTTACAGGAGATCTGGCTCCCCATCGCGGCGTGGACCGCATGAACAAGATCGCTGACGCCCCTGATTTCCTCGTCGGTGTGTTCGTACGGCCTCCCGGCGATCGACCGGGAGTAGACTTCGATCGTGGGGGAACGGTGGCCGATCCCCGCCCACGCGATCGCGTGATCGTTCTCGGCAAATATCAGGTTGTGGTAGGCGGCGAAATTGGCTCCGTATTCGTTGAAGACGTTCGGGTCCTCCCGGAGCATGTGCGTCTGCGTTTCGGTCGATCTGCCCCATTCATCGAGCGCCACAATCTGCTTGTGCAGGTGATCGAAGGACGCGCCGGCGGGGCGGAGCCAGTTCTGGAAGACGCTGATGTACCGGACGTAGCGGTTGGACTCCTTGATGTCCAGCATCGCGTCGACGGTGAAGCGGAAGTACCGGAAATGTTCTTCGAGCGACATCTCACCGGAGGAGAACAGTTCGGCGTCCGTTGCAGCCCCGTCCTTGTAGTGCCTCTCCGCAATGACGAGCTCGTGGCCGCCTCCGAAGAATGCGTCCGCGATGGCAAATTTGTCCGCCATCGGCATTTTCTCGATTTGCTCTTCCGTGCGCCCTTCCTGCCTGAGCTTGTAGTGAACAATGTCGGTGATGTGCTTCAGCCCGTTCGGGTTGGCAAGGTACTCCTCTTTCCATTTCTGCCTTGCCGGGCTCATTTTGTAGGCGTAGTTTTTTCGCCAGTATTCGAGCGTGACGATTTCGAACATGTTGCCGACCCGCCGGAACGCAGCCCCTGTCTCGAAATACCGGTCAGGGGCGAGCGTGTCGATCCGCTCCCAGTGGTTGTCATGGTGGACGAGCCGGGACTTCTCCGGCGGCGTTTCGAAATAGCGGGGAGGACAGAAGCTGCAGTAGTCCTCCGGTACGTGCCCTTCCAGCTTTCGTGCCGAGGCGGCGAGCTCGTTCGTGATGGGCCGGCTCTTGCGTCCCGCCACCGCCCAGACTTCCGTCCCGGTGAATGGATTGACCTGCTTCACCGTGCCGTCGGGCATGATCGTATAGTACCGGTTTGGTTGCATGACAGCAGCTTCCTCTCTCTTCAATCGTGGGAGGAGAGTTCCTTGCGGTGCGTTACGCCCCCAAGGAGAGCATCCACCATCGCGGTGCTCCCCCCCTCGGCATAGATGCGTATGAGCGGTTCTGTGCCGGACGCGCGGATGAGGACCCACCCGCCATCCACGAAGAATTTGTGCCCGTCGGTGTCGTTCCGCCCGGTGACGGCATAGCCCCCGATCTCCCTGACGCGCTGCCGGAAACGCTTCATCACCGATTCCTTTTCCTTTTCCGAAAGACGCATGTCGACACGCCGGAATTCGTGCACGCCGAATTCGTCCATGAGCTCCTGGACAAGCGCCCCGAGGGACTTGCGGCGCACCGCCACTAGTTCGCAGAGCATGAGCCCGAGGAATATACCGTCCCTCTCCGGCAGGTGCCCCTTGACGGCGAGCCCCCCGCTTTCCTCCCCACCGATGAGCACGTCGTGTTCCGTCATGTACTGGCAGATGTACTTGAACCCGACAGGGGTCTCGACGAGCTTCAGCCCGTATTTGGCGCACTGCCTATCCACCATCTGTGTGACGGAGAGGGACTTGACGACTTCGCCCGTCATTTTCTTCTGCTCGACGAGGTACTTCAGGAGGAGGGAAAATATTCTGTGCGAGTCGACGAAGTTCCCCCGCTCGTCCACGGCGCCGATCCTGTCCGCATCCCCGTCGGTCGCGATGCCGATGTCGTACCGTTCCGTCTTCACACCCCGCATCAGGTCCGTAAGATTCTGAGCGAGCGGTTCGGGGTTCGTTCCACCGAACGACGGGTTGAAGGTCTCATGGATCTGCCGGACCCCGGGGAGGACTTCGTCGAGGACCCGCTGCCCGGCGCCGTACATGACGTCATACAGTATGCGCAAACCGGAGCGTCGGATGAGGTCCATGTCGATCTTTCCCGCAATGTCGTCCAGGTAACGCTGTTTCATCGCAATCGGCGCGATCTTCCCCTTCGCAAGAAGCTCCCCGAGCGTGCGCTTTGCTGGGGGGAGCTTCTTCAGCTTCATCACCTTCGCCAGCTCCTTTTCGACACGCGCAATCATTTCGGGATGCGCCGGACCGCCGAAGTCCCCTTTGATCTTGAACCCGTTGTACCGGGCCGGGTTGTGGCTTGCGGTTATCACGATCCCCCCCGCCGCGTTTTCCCTCAGCGTCAGGAGAGAGACCATCGGGGTGCTGACGATGGTGTCGGCGAGCTTGACGGTAATGCCGGCGTTCGCCATGACGGCGGCGGAGATCTCCGCGAACTCCCGCGACATGAACCGGGCATCGTACCCTATGACGATTCCGTTTCTTCGTTTCTTCTGAGTTGCGAAGAACCGCGCCGTCGCGAGAGCGACTTTCTCGAGGTTGGCGAACGTGTAATCGTCAGCGATGACACCCCGCCACCCGTCCGTTCCGAATTTGATTGTCTGCGTCATGGGAACGCCCTGCAATGCTTATGTGACGATTGTGGTTACTTCCTGCCGAATGCGGCAAGGCCGGCATAATGTCCCGATTCGCCGAGTTCCTCTTCGATACGCAGAAGCTGGTTGTACTTGGCGATCCGGTCCGTCCTGCTCGCCGAGCCGGTCTTGATCTGACCGGTGTTGGCCGCCACGGCGACGTCGGCAATGGTCGAGTCTTCCGTCTCCCCGGAGCGGTGGCTTATCACGCACGTGTACCCCGCCCGTTTCGCCATCTCGATCGCGTCGAAGGTTTCGGTCAGAGTACCGATCTGGTTCAGCTTGATCAGTATCGAATTGGCGACCCCCATGTCGATTCCCTTCTTCAGGAATTCGACGTTCGTAACAAACACGTCGTCCCCGACGAGCTGGATCTTCTTTCCGAGCGTGTCGGTCATGAGCTTCCAGCCGGTCCAGTCGTTTTCCGCCATCCCGTCTTCGATGGAGATGATGGGGTACTGGTTGACCCAGGTTTCATAAAACCGGACCATTTGGTCCGGGGTCTTGGCGGACTTGTCCGATTTGCTGAAGACGTACTTCCCGCTGTCGAAAAATTCGCTTGAAGCGGGGTCGAGTGCCAGGTAGACGTCCTTGCCCGGGGTGTACCCCGCCTTCGTGACGGCCTCCAGGATAACTTCCACAGCTTCTTCGTTCGACTTGAGGTTGGGTGCGAACCCGCCTTCATCGCCTACGGCGGTGTTGTATCCCTTCTTGCTCAAGACGGATTTGAGCGAGTGGAATACCTCGGCCCCGGTCCGCAGGCCCTCGGCAAAGCTGGGTGCCGAGACAGGGACGATCATGAATTCCTGAATGTCCACATTGTTGTCGGCGTGCTTCCCTCCGTTGAGTATGTTCATCATCGGGACCGGGAGTGTTTTCGCGTTTGTCCCGCCGATGTAGCGGTAGAGGGGGAGCTTCAACGACAGCGCCGACGCCTTGGCGGCGGCAAGTGAAACGCCGAGGATCGCGTTCGCCCCGAGCTTCGACTTTGTGGGCGTCCCGTCGAGCCGGATCATCAGCGCATCGATCTCCGTCTGTTCGATCGCATCGTACCCGGTGAGCTCTTCGGCGATCGTGTTGTTCACGTGCTCCACCGCGTTGAGGACTCCCTTCCCGTTGTACCGCGACTTGTCCCCGTCGCGGAGTTCCACCGCTTCGTGCTCGCCGGTGGAGGCGCCGCTCGGCACCGCGGCGCGGCCCATGCAGCCGTTCTCCAGCGTGACGTCGACCTCAATTGTGGGATTCCCGCGTGAATCCAGGATTTCGCGCGCAACAATATCAGCAATAAGTGTACTCATGGATCTCTCCTTGTTCGTGGCAATGTGTTTCAGCTGATTAACTTCGTCAAAAATGAACAGAAAATCAACGGGAGAGGGCGCGACCGACAGCGGCGAAAACGTCCTGGACGGCGAGGAGTTTCATGCATTCCATGTACCCTGTTCCCTCCCTGTTGCACTCATCGAGATGGCAGGGGTGACACGGAACGTCTTTGCGCAGTGGCGTGTGTCCGGCGGAGCGGTCGTACGGGAACCAGATTGAGTCCTCCCCGGGCCCGAAGAGGCCGACTGTCGGGACACCGAGTGCGGCGGCAATATGCATCGGTCCCGCATCGTTGGACACAAAAACGTTGCAGCACGAGATCACGGCGGCGAGCTGGCGGAGCGGGAGGACATTCAATACGAAGGGGGCTGATACAGCACTGGCGCCGACGGCGGAGACAGCTCCGGCGTCTCCGGGCCCGGCGGTGATTATGACATACGCACCGAGCTTCGCCCGGGCGGTGTCAGCAAGTTCCGCGAATCTCTGCGGCAGCCATTTCTTCGCAGGCCACGTCGCGCCCGGGTGCATGCCGACGATGGGACGCCCGGGGTCGAGGGGCTTCCCCTGTCCGCAGACCCAACGGAGATAGGAGGCGGCATCGCGCTTCTCTTCTTCCCTCAGGAACAACTCGGTCTTCGTCGCCACCGGGGGAATTCCCGCGGCCGCAATATACTGATTGTGGAACTCGACGGCAGTTTTCTCGCGGCCGTCGTCGGCGACACGTATCGTGTAGAGCCGCCCCCGTCCCGTCCTCTCGGGTCCGACACGAACGCGAGCCCCGCTCAGGCGCGTCAGAAGCGCGCTCCGGGGGTTTCCGAAAAGGTCGACAACGAGGTCGAACCGCTTCCTCTTCAGCAGGAACCCGACGCGCGCCTGCTCGAGGACGCCGGGTCGCGCATAATCGTAGGGGATGATCTCATCAAGGAACGGGTTCCCTTCCAGGAGCGATACGGCATCCCTTTCCCCCATGTATGCGATAAAGGCATCCGGGCATGCGGCGCGGACGCTCCTGATGACGGGTGTCGTCAGGACGATGTCCCCGATGAATCTCATCCTCGTTATCAGTATGCGGCGATAGCGCCCGCGTGAATCAGGGTCCATGCTTTTCCGCCCATTCGCATCGATCGAGCCATGTGTCCACTTTTTCTTCGGCGATATCGGTGTCTGCGGCGTTCAGCGAGACCCAGAAGGCGGTACGGGCTTCCTCGTACCTGCCGAGACGGAAGAGCGCCTGGCCAAGGTACCGTAGGCGGAGGGCTTCCAGTGCAATATTCGCCGATGTCAGGTCCAGGGACTGGAGCGTCGCCACCACCTCTGTGAACTCCCCCGCGCGGAGCAGTGACCGTGCCTTCAAGTATCGGAGCATCCTGTCCCCGGGGTCACGCTCGAGGAGCGAGTCAACGACGAGGACGCGGAGCGAGTCCGTGTAGTCAGCCAGAAACAGGGGGAGCATGATTCTTCCCCCGGGATCGGTCTCCATCGCAATGAGGCGGACCGCGGCCGCCTCGGTGTACCCTTCTGCGAAGTCGGCCTGGTAGACGCGGTTGTACAGGGCATATGCTTTCTCCTGCTCGCCGGAGGCCCAGAAGGCATCTCCTATGCTGATGAAGAGCGGGAGGTACCTCGCGGGTCGTTCGTCCGCCAGTATCACGGTATCGAGCGACGAGGTGAGGACGGAAATGCGCCCGTTCTTGAGAGCACTCGTGAGGTACCCTGCAAACGCGTCATAGCCCCCGCCGTCGGCGTACACGCCCGCGTACAGCGATTCCGCGACCGCGAATTCCTTCCGCGCGAACGATCCGCGTGCCTCGACGGAGCGACGCGCGAGGACCCGGGCACAGACTTTGCGGAATATCGGCGGGCGACGGAAGAGCGCATCGACCCCGTCCTGGTCTTCGTCGTCCAGGGGAACCCTGTCGAGGTATCCCTCCCACTCGAGGGCGAGTTCCCCGAGCGAGCGGCCGTAGACCGTGCGGTAGTCGAGCGACCGGTAGAGCAGCATGAGATTTCTCATGCCGTACCGGTCGATAAGGTACCGGCAGAAGGAGCCTGCGAGTATGTAGCTCACGGAGGATTGATGGGAGGCGAATCCCCAGAAGCTCATGATGCCGTCGATGGGGGGGGCGATCCCCGCTTCGCGGAGAGCCGCGGCATACTCATGCAGCGTCCTGTTCCCCCACTCGCCGTCTACCGCCATGGCGAGTCCTTCCACAAGCCCGGTGCTGAGGCTTGCATGGACGACGGGGAAACCAAAGGGGGCGGCAGCGGCGTGGACAAGCTCGTGCTTGAGCGAACCCTCGAGTGATTGCCGGGAGAGGTGGATCTGCCCGCTCCATGGTTTCGCAATGTCGGTATTGCCGGCCCCGATGAGGCGTTGCTTGGCCTCAGGGGACGGATAGATATACGATTCGAAGAAGACATGGTCCGGGAGCGAAAACGAAGCAAGGACCTGGCTGAGTCTGAATTCGTGTTCCCGGGCAGCCTGCTGGATCTCTTCCGCGGTGAACGACGAGGGAGAGTAGTAGAGGGCGAAATGCTCTGTCCTGATCTCGGCACCGAGAGTGCGTCGTATGTAGGCAGACGTCGATTCAAACCCTAAATCGCAGCGGAACAGATAGAACCCTGCAAGGGCACATGCGACGGCCGCGGCACGGATCCTCCGATCCCCCGAGACGAGGCCCGCACCCAGCGTACCGAATCTCCTCCAGTTGATCCGGCCTTTCCGGGAGTCTGCCACGGTGATCATCCCCGCCCAGAGGAGGACCGCGGCAACGAAGAATGTGAGGAGGCGAAAGAGGACGAGTGTTCGTGTTACAGGGAGGACTTCGTCGTACGTCAGCCCGGGGAAGAATCCGTAGAGGAAGTTGTAAGAAAAGACGGCCGGGGTGAAGTAGCCCAGCCCCGCGCTGTAGGCAAGGAGAACGAGGCACAGCAGGAGAAAGAGGGTGCGCGGATGGGCAAAATGAACGGCGCAGAAAAACCCGAGCGAGACGCCGAACAGGGCGCTCACCGGCGCGAGAAGCATGAAGAACGCCATTCCTTCCGCCATGGAACAGTTCCGGATAAAAAGGGCATTCCCGGATATGATCACAAGCGGAATCGCAAGGAGGAGGAGGTTTGCCGCTGCGGAAGCTCCTACGGCAGCCGCCGTCGCCCGGGGGGCCGGAGTGTCCCCCGCGCCCCGGAAGGAATCTTCCACCGGCCGGACGGTGAGGAGTCCCGAAACACACCCCGCAAGGAGTGCAAAAAGGGCGGAGAACTCGTAGCCGAGGTAGTTGAGAAGCGGGATGCGGGTGCAGAGGAGCGCAATGCTTCCGTACAGGAGAGCGGCGTACCCGACTCCGGGTGAAATGATGAGCGTGCGGATGTTCACCGTTTGCATCGGCCGTTCCGAGGGGAGGTGTGCCACGCCCCCTGAGGATGTTCCCTCAGGGGTTCAGAATTCTTCCCCGGCTTCGCGGCGGATATCCGCACCAAGGGATTGCAGTTTCTTTTCTATGGCCTCGTATCCCCGATCGATATGATAGACCCGGAGCACTTCGGTCGTCCCGGATGCGACGAGCCCGGCGAGTATGAGGGACGCGGAAGCACGGAGATCCGTGGACATCACCTTCGCTCCCGTGAGGCGCCTGACTCCCCTGATGACCGCCGCATTTTTCTTCAACTCGATGTCGGCGCCGAGCCGCGTCAGTTCGGGAACATGTTTGAACCGGTCGAAATATATCGAATCGGTGACAACGGCTCTGCCCGACGCAATCGACATCAGAGATGTCCACTGTGCCTGCATGTCCGTCGGGAACCCGGGGTATATGGCCGCCGTGACGTCGACAGGGCGCATGGCGGGGGGAGCCGTGAGAGAGAGGGACCCGGCACCGCTGCGAATTGTGCATCCGGCGTCTTCCAGCTTTGCAATGATCGCGGAGAGATGTTCCGGAACCACATGCTCGAGTGTCACGTTCCCACCCGTGATTGCTCCCGCGATGAGGAATGTTCCTGCTTCGATCCGGTCCGGTATCGTGATGACATCGGCCGGGTGGAGTTCGTCGGCACCCTGTATCTCGAGGCGATTCGTTCCCACCCCGTCGATCCGGGCCCCCATGGCGATCAGAAACCCGGCAAGGGCGGTGATCTCCGGCTCCATTGCCGCGTTTTCGATCAGGGTCGTCCCCTCCGCCAGGGACGCCGCCATCATCACGTTCCCGGTCGCCCCCACGCTGGACACATCGAAATGAATGCGCGCTCCATGCAGGCGACCCGCTTTCGCAATGATGTATCCCCCTTCCATCTCGATCTCGGCACCAAGTTTGCGGATCCCCTCTATGTGAAGATTGACCGGGCGCGGACCCCACGCGCATCCGCCGGGGAGCGAAACCTTCGCCCGGCCGTACCGGGCGATGAGCGGTCCGAGCACGTAGATCGAGGCACGCATCTTCTTTACATGTTCGTAGGGGGCCTCGTACCCGTCGATGACCGTGCTGTCAAGCGTGAGGAGATTGTCCCTGAAGTCGATCCCCATCCCCATCGTCCTGAGGAGGCTGGTCATCGTCGTGACATCGCGGAGGGCCGGGGTGTTGCGCAGGAAGGATATGCCGGGGGCGAGTATGGCGGCAGGCATCAGGGCAAGCGTCGCGTTCTTCGCACCGCTCACGGAGATCGTTCCGCTGAGAGGCCTCCCCCCCTGTATGACGAACTTGTCCACTTCCTTGTTGCCTTATAATGTTCGAAAGAGGAATTACCACAAAAATCGCAGGAAAGTCAATCTTGATTCTGGAGGGCGCCGGCGCTATATTGCTCCATGCTCGTCTGCAGGCTCCCTCTCTCTTTCGCCATCGCCCCGATTCTGTTCTTTCACCCCGGACTCCTCGCCCAGATCAGCGTCGTGGATGACCTCCGGCGCATGGTGGATCTCCCCCATCCGGCTGAGCGGATCGTTTCCCTTGCGCCGAGCATCACGGAGTGCCTGTTCGCGCTCGGGGCTGCGGACCAGGTGAAGGGGGTGACAGATTTCTGCAACTATCCTCCGGAAGCCGGACTCAAGCCGCACGTCGGGGGGATGATCAACCCCAGCATTGAGGCGGTGGTCGGCCTGGAACCGGACCTGATCGTGCTGAGCATGGAGGGGAATATACGGGAAGATTTCAGGCGACTGACTTCGTTCGGCACGCCGGTGTTCGTGAGCAATCCCCGCACACTGGAGGGGATATACCGTTCACTGCGTGCACTCGGGACGCTGACCGGGAAGGAGGCCATCGCCCGGCATTTCGTTGCGGGACTCACGTCAAGGGAAAACGCGATTCGGAGCGCCGCCGAAGGGAAGCCCCCCGTGCGCGTACTTCTCTTCGTCTCTGTGCAGCCCCTGATGTGCGCCGGGAGCAATACATTCATCGATGAGCTTCTCCGGGTGGCGGGAGGGACGAATCTCGCCTCACGTGCTCACGGGACATATCCACAGTACAGCCGGGAGAACGTGATAACGGATGACCCGGAGGTGATCATCGTGATGTCTGACATCCTCGCCCGGGGTGCCACGCTTACCGCATTGTTTCCGGAATGGGGATCGGTCGACGCGGTCCGGAAGGGACGCGTGTTCCGGATCGATGCGGATATTGTTTCCCGCCCGGGCCCCCGGGCTCTTGATGCACTGGAAAAGCTCTTTCATATACTCCACTCCCCACAATGACAAAATCCGCACGTTTACACCTGGCGCGCCAAAGGCGTACCCCCCCGGCGCAGAAAGCGAAGAAGTTCTTCATTGCCGTGGCCGGCAATATCGGGTCGGGGAAGTCATCGCTCACCGGGATACTCAGCAAACGCTTCGGTTGGAAGCCGTATTTCGAGTCGGTGGAGGACAACCCCTACCTGGCGGATTTCTATGCCGACATGAAGCGGTGGTCTTTTAACCTTCAGGTCTATTTCCTCTCAAACCGGTTCAGGAGCCATAAGGCGATCACGGAAGGACCCGAATCCGTAATACTGGACCGGGCAATCTACGAGGACGCCGAAATATTCGCTCGCAATCTTTACGATATCGGCAAAATGGAGAGACGCGATTACCAGAATTATGTCGCGCTCTACGACGTGATGACCGCGTATCTGAGGCCTCCCGATCTCCTGATCTATCTCCGCGCGAATGTGGATACGCTCGTCAGGCAGATCGCTCTCCGTGGAAGGGATTTCGAGCAGACGATCGGGAGGGAGTACCTCGAACAGCTCAACCGCCACTACGAGTCGTGGATCGAGCGCTACACGCGGGGCCCCCTCCTTGTGATAGAGTCCGACACGGTCGACTTCGTGAACAGGAAGGAGGATCTCGAGAAGGTTGTCGGCTTGATCGGGAAGAAACTGGGGATGAAGAGAGGGGAATGAGCGGGGCCCTCCGGGTTTCTGGGCCGTCTACAGGAAGAACATACGGAGCATGACGACGAGGAGGATGATAGCGTAAAATTTCCGGACCAGAGGGGTGTCTGCCCTGGCGGCGAGGCGGGTTCCGATTATGCCGCCGGGCACCGCCCCCAGAATCAGGGGGATGGCCCCTTGCCAGTCGATGAAGCCGGGCATCCCCGGAGGGAGAAGCACGTTCCCCCATCCCCGGACGAGGTATCCTGCCGCTCCGGCGGCGGCCGTGATGACGATCGCCGCGCTCGATGTCCCGAAGGCCTTCCTGAGCGGGAAGCGAAGGTATGTGTACATGAGGGGGACCGCGATGAGGGCTCCCCCGATCCCGGAGAGCGAAGAGACAAGTCCGACCAGAAGGCCGGTGGCAAGCAGAGGCGGAAGGGCAAGGTTGGGCTCGAGTTCCTTCCCTTGTTTTCGTTTCCCGGAGAAGAGTCTCGCAACAGCCACGAGAAGGACGAATCCGAATATTTTACGGAGCGAGGGCCCCTCAAGCCCCGCTGCAACGCTGCTCCCGAGGAGCGCCCCCAAAACGCCCGCCAGTGCGACCAGGACCGCCCCCCGCCAGATCGCCTGATTGGCCCGCCAGTATCCCCATGTCTGGGTGCCGGAGATGAACATCACCACGAGAAGACTCGTCCCCATCGCCACATGCGTGGCAACGAGAGAGGACACTCCGGCGGAACGGCAGTAATACAGGAGGACGGGAACAAGCACGATCCCGCCCCCGATGCCGAATACGCCGGCGAGGAAACCGGCGATGAGGCCCGCGAGCGCCAGGAGGACGGCAGCCACTATGTCCATCAGAGCCCGAGCTTCTTCGTGTACGTTTTCCGATCCTTCAACAGCCCTTCGGCGGCAAGGAGCGGGAGGTCCCCCGTAAGAGAGGCTTCGATTCTTCCGCGGTCCCCCTGCAGTCGCGCCATGAGCTCGATGTTGAGCTCGTTCGTGATGTGATCCTTGTACCGCTCGAACCCGTGCGTCTTTTCCTTCTGGAGCGTGAGTTCCAGCCGGTCGAGCGTTTCAGAGACTTCCGGCGTGTAGTGCGACCTCTCGGCGACCTGGCGCAGATCGGTGATCTTCCCCTCCATCTCTTCCTGGTAGTCGAATTTCTCGAGCTCGAGGAACGCGCGGAACGCGGAGAGTATCGATTCGTCGACCCCGGTGATCTTCTCCCCTTTGTGCGCTGCGATGTAGCTGTTGGCAAATTTGAAGAAGAGCGCCCTCTTCATGAGCTCGCGCACCATGGGACCGGTGTCTTCGTCTTTGACAACGGAGTCAGGGGCGATCCCGCCGAACGAAAATTCTCGCCGGCCCCGCGAGGTTTTGAACTCCCGTTTCAGGCTGTCCGGTACCGTTGCAAATACACCGTTCTTGTCCCTGTGCTGGTAATCGATCTCCTGTATGCTCCGCCCGCTCGGGATGTAGTACCGGGCCGTGGTGATTTTGAGCTGCGCTCCGAAGTTGAGCGGAAGTATGGTCTGGACGAGCCCCTTCCCGAATGACCTGGTGCCGACAATGAGAGCTCGGTCGAGGTCCTGCAGGGCCCCGGCGACGATCTCGCTGGCGCTGGCGCTCCCGCGGTCCGTGAGGACGACAAGCGGCGTCGAGGGAAGGAGGGGTTCCTCAGTGGACAGATAGGCCTTGTCCGCCTCGGGTTTCCGTCCTTTCGTGGTGACAATCGGACTCCCCCGCGGAACAAACTTGCTGACGACATCCACCGCCGCATCGAGAAGTCCGCCGGGGTTCCCCCTGAGGTCGAGGACGAGCCCTTTGAGGTCTCCCTGGATTTTCATTTCCTTGATCGCCTGCCGGACCTCTTCCCCCGCCTTGCGGGAGAACCGCTCGAGCCTGATGTATCCTATGCCGTCACCGACGAAGCCGGCATAGGTCACGTTCTTGACCTGTATCTCCTCCCTGATCAGGACGAATTCGATCGGCTTCGTGACCCCGTCCCTCTCGATGATGACCTTGACTTCGGTTCCGGGTTCACCGCGCGTGAGACTCCGCACCTCGTCCGGCTTCTTCGTGCCGACGGTCACGCCCCCGACCTCTATCAGCCTGTCGCCAGGGATGATGCCGGCCCGCTGGGCTGAGTAACCGTCCATGACGGTGATGACCTTGAGCGCGCCGTCCCGGGCGCCGATCGTGACCCCGATGCCGCCGTATTTGCCGGTGGTCAGCAGGTCAACTTCGTCCCCCTCTTCCTTGTCGATGTACACCGTGTAGGGATCGAGCGTGCCGAGCATGCCGTCGATCCCCGCCTGCATGAATTTCTCCGGATCGATCTCATCGACATAGTTAACCGTGATTTCCCTGTAGACGCGGCCGAAGACATCGATCCCCTTGTTGATCTTAAGATAGAGATCCGTGTCGGGGAGGAGCATAAACCCCCCGCCGAGCATGAGCACCGCGAGCGCCGCGAGCAGTGCCGGCCACTTTCCCCCTCTGATCGTCTTCCACACCGTCCTCATCGTCTTCACTTCTCCTCCCTTTGTGGTTGCTCGAGCCGTTCTTCCACCGCGCGGCGAATGTCCCGCGCAATGTCGTTTACGTTCCGCATGCCGTCAATGACAACGAACCTTCCCGGTTGTTCACGTGCGATCGCCAGGTAGCCCTTCCGTACACGCTCATAAAACTCCCTCCCGGCGTTCTCCATCCGGTCCGGCGCACCCCCCGAGGCTTTCTTCCGTGCCTCGATTTCGCCGACCGTGATATCGACGAGCAGCGTGAGGTCCGGGTCGGTTCCCGCGGTAGCCACGGTGTTGATCCGGCGAACCGCGTCGAGATCAAGCCCGCGCCCATACCCCTGGTATGCCGTGGTGGAATCGTAGAAACGGTCGCAGACGACGATTTCCCCACGAGCGAGGGCGGGAAGTATGACCTGCGCGACAAGCTGCGCACGGCTCGCCGAGAAGAGAAACAGCTCCGTGAGCTCCGCCAGTTCGAGGTTGCTTCTGTCGAGGAGGATCTCACGGAGCCGTTCGGAGATCGCCGTCCCCCCCGGCTCACGGATGAAGTGAACGATCCTACCACTCCTGGCGCACAACGCTTCGACGAGCATGGCCGCCTGCGTCGTCTTGCCGCTGCAGTCGACTCCTTCAAATGTCAGGAACATGCAACAACATAGCGATTTTTGCCCGCCGAATCAACCGATGAGACGCACCCATGCTTGCGCGAGCCCGCGCCACCGTTGGCTTGAAAGTGAGACCCCTTTTCTGTAGATTCTTCCCTCCATGTCAACACCAACCCGGCCACATAAGGCTGCCCGCTCCCAACCGTCACCCCACCCCCTGCAGCGCAAGCTTGATTCCCGTTCGGAGGATTCCACGATCATCGCCGACGCGCTGGCGGGGCATGACCGTGCATACCAGCGGCTGATGGACAAATACCACGACGCGATATTCAACTTTATCTACCGGATGGTCCGGGACAGGGAGCAGGTCGAGGACCTCACGCAGGAAGCGTTCATCAAGGCGTTCGCGTCTCTGAAGACTTTTAACGAGGAATACGCTTTTTCGACATGGCTGTATAAAATTGCGACGAATAACAGCATCGACTACATCCGGAAGAAGAAGCTCCAGATGTTCTCGATAGACAAACCGATCGAGTCGAAGGACAGCGACTTCACGTTCGAGCTGCCTGACGATTCCTACGAGGCGGACCGTGAACTGATCAGCGACCAGCGGGCGGTGATGCTCAACGAAGCGATCGATCAACTCCCTGAAAAATACAGGCTGGTCATCCGGCTCAGACACGTCGAGGAACGGAGCTATGAGGAAATTGCGAAGATGCTGAAATTGCCGATCGGGACAGTAAAAGCCCATATTTTCCGGGCCCGCGAGCTCCTCTACAAGCAGTTGCGGGGAAAGATCCGTCACTATTGACACACCGCAACTCCCGGGCCAGGATTCCGTACACTCGGGTAGAGAGTACGACATGAACCGAGTTCAAGCACTGATAGGATCTGCTGCACTGGCACTCGCATTCGGCCCCGCGGCGCAGGGAACCCCGTTGCCTCAGGATGAGGGGAAGAGCCGGGAGATCGGGAGGACGACCGAAAAGGAACTGAAGGTGACGCTCACGTCGTCGTTCGGTTCCGTGCTCATCTCCCGGGGAAAAGCGGAGAAGATGCTCCTGATCGGGAGCGCCTCCCGGGGGAATGAAGACCCCAAGATCGCCCAGGACTACGCGATACGCAACCGGGTGGGCTACTTGGACCTCTCGCTCGGAGAAGGAAGCCGCGACAACAACGGCAGGAGGGGAGGATTCCGTCTCTCGAGCTTCGAAGGGGGGAAGTGGTTCCTGAAATTCAGCGATGCCGTCCCCATCTCTTTCGATGTCGAGCTCGGGGTGGGGAAGGGAGACTTCGATCTCTCAGGTCTTCAGGTGAAGGATTTTAACCTCTCGACGGGCGCCAGCGATGTGTCTCTCGCTTTCGATGAACCGAACAAGGTTTCGATTGACAATCTGAGCATCGAGTCGGGCGTCAGCAAGTTCGACGGGCGGAATCTCTGCAACGCCAATTTCAAGCGATTCCACTTCCAGGGAGGTGTCGGGTCCTATACACTCGATTTCGGGGGGGCGCTTTCTTCCGAGGTCGATGTGGATATCGAGGTGGGGCTGGGAGTTCTGACGGTCTACCTCCCCCGGGACATCGGCGCGCGCCTGACGTACGATAAGACCTGGGCGTCGAAAGTCGATACTCCCGACGATTTCCGCACGACCGCCGACAACGCATACACAAGTGGCAATTATTATTCCGCTCCCGGGAAAATGAACATCAGGATTGATTCCGGGCTCGGGAGCGTGAAGATCCGCCGTCGCTGACCCAGAGATCCTTCCTCCTTTCTCTCCCCTTTATCGTCCCCAGAGGAAAAACGGCGCCCATGTGAACGCCGATGCGTAGTCCGACGTCCTGATCATCTCCATCTGTGCTTTCCGGTACGCGGTACGCACGTCGGCGCCTGTCAGGAGTGTCGTGTAGAATATTTCTCCGAAGAACTTCTTTGCCTTACGGGAGGGAACCGTCGACGTGAAGACTATCTGCTGCGTCCCGTTTGCGAGGAACAGGTAGGGTTCGGACGGCCTGATACCCATCCGGTGCTCGTCGAGATCCGAAACGACGACTGCCGGGACAGGCGGCAGCGAAAGCAATTCTCCCAGGGGGATATGCCTCATGGTTCCGGCGGACTCCCCGTCCGAGAGAATGAAGAAGGAGTTGCCGGGGCGCGGGTCGTTGAACTGGAAACGGATTGCCAGGTGGAGAAGATCTTCAGTTTCCTTCCGCAATGTCGCGAGGGTGGCCTGCTGGTCGAAATAGAGGCGCACATCCTTGTAGAACGCCCTGATGTCCCGCAGCTCATATTCCACGTCCCAGGATGTTCCGCCCGGACAGCCGACCCCCACGACTTCCTTGACCTGTCCCCTCCTCGGGCGCGGGAGGAGGAGGGAGCTCGCAGAAGGAAGGTAGCTGACAGCATGCTGTTCCGCGACGAACCCGCCGGTCCGCGGCATTCCCCGGGAGAGTGCGTGCAAGGGAAGCGCTGCGACCTCCCGCGGGAGGACGATATTCAGATCCGTCACCCCGGCGATCGCGGCTTCGATCGGCCGGATGAACGCTTCATAGAGAGGGGCGTTCAGCTCACGCAGACGCGCTTCAACACCGGCCTGCAGGGGCCTGGAGGAATCCACGTATGTTTCACGAAGGCGGAGGAGGTCGACAAATTCCCTGGAGAGGTCGAAGACTCTGTCCTTTTCAAACGCCGCGACGTACACGCCGGAGCGGGCATTGGTGACGACGAAGGCGTAGAGGGAACGGCGGGTCAAAATGTGCTCGACGAGCGCCGTCCCTGCGGGGAGCGCCTTTCCAACCTCGGTTAACCCTACGCTCGTATTGCGCACGAACGGTTCGAACGCCCTGTCTCTGCGGGCGACCGCTTCAGCGGCACCGGTCATGACGGCGATCCCCTTCTCCCACTCTGCGCGGGCTCCGGCGGCAAGCTCCGTTCCCTTGCCACCTCGTGAGGCAAGATGGAGGCACTGGCGTTCCGCTCCGATCACCCTGGCGCGCGCATCCTGATATGCCTCCAGGAGTGCCCGGAGCGAATCGTTGCGGGGCTGCGCGTCAAGCGCGCTGAGAACGCTGTTGAGCTCCCGGTTGTTCCGCCGGTCAGCGTACCAGAAGGCTTCATCGTACCGGCCGAGCTGGAGTAAGATGTCGATTGCCTCGTCGTGCCACGGAGTGCGGCGGGCGCCGAAGTAGGCCTGTTCGCATGAGAGGAAGAGGTCGTCATCCGGACGTGAACCGGTGACGGACTCGCTTTGCTCGACCCCCCGTTTGAAATACCCGAGCGCGTCCGTGGGCTGGTTGTTCCTCAGGAAGAGGTTCCCCAGGCAGAGGGAAGAGTACGCCATGCCCGCGGGGGACCCGATCGCCTTGAACACGTCCATCCCCGCTTTGTAGTTCCGGAGCGCTGATTCACGGGACGTTTCAGCGTCGCAGTCCCCCAGCTGCAGGAGCAGATATCCTTCCGCACCGGTATTTTCCGATACGCGTGCGGAAGCGAGGGCCGCCTTAAAGAACCGGACCGCCTCCGCGAATTGCCTTCCCCTGAGGTACAGGTTTCCGATCCGGATCAGGGCTTCCAGCCGGATTTCGGCGGCTCCCTGCGTCCTGTCTGCGCGCTTCAGGCATTCCCCGTAATTTGTGAGCGCGTCGTGCAGTCTGCCCGCCCCTTCAAACGCCATTGCCAGACGGAGTGTCGCCCGGACGGCACGCATCGAGTCCCGGGCCTGATCCGCGAGCATGAGGGCGCGGAGGTAGTCCTCCGCACTTCTGTCGAATAAGCGGCGCGCGAATTTTCCGTCCCCCCAGGCCAGAAACACCGCTGACTGGCGACCGATGTCACCGGCAGCAGTATATCCCTGCAGCAGCTCCCTGATGATGTCCGCCTCTTCCTCCTGCTCGTCAAGGACACGCGCACAGGGGAGCATCGCCCACTGTATGTCCCGCACTCCCTCGTCGTCGTGAAACACCCGGGCGAGCCGGAGCGCCTCGACGTACATGGTGAACGCCTTCCGTTCTTCACCCATCCTGCGGCGAAGAGCGGCAACGCGGAGCGTGACGTCGCGCGCCCCGCTCCGGTCCGCCAGCCCCCTGAAATCCCCGAGGGAGAGACCGTACCAGGAGAACGCGCTGTCGAAGTACGCGCCGGCGGCCGCGATATCGCCCAGCAGGCGCGTCTCTTCGGCCACACGGACCCTGCGGTTGAGCCCTTCATCGAGAGCAAGGGCAGCAAGGATCTGTTCCTTCGCCGCGCGGAAGTCGTCGCGTACGATCGCGGTTCTCCCCGCGGTGAGCGCACTGTCAGCCCGCATCTGTTCCGGCGATAGTTCATTGCCGCAACCCGCACATCCGAGCGCTACGAGGATGATTCCGGCAACGAGGTGAGGATAACGAAAGGATCGGGACATGTCGTCAGGTGCTCCTGATCGCACGGATGATCCGTGCCGGGTGGTCGGTGATCACCGCGTCCACCCCCGCGTGTAAGGCCGCTGCCAGGTCCGCCTGTGTGTTGACACCATAGACGGCGACCGCGAGTCCGGCTGCACGCGCGTCACGCATGTGGCGCGTGCGCAACTGTGTGCGGCTACAGATGAACATCGTCGCCCCGGTGCTCTTCGCAATCCGCGAGGGGGACTTGAAGCCGTCACGGACGGGCACATAGAGCGCACCAAGGCGGATCGACGGATCGAGATGGTGCAGGCGGCGGAGAAACTTGTGGTCGAACGAGGAGACGATGACGGAGCCTTCCCGCCGGGCTTCTCTCACCAGGAGCAGAACTGACTCCGGCAGAGCAACTCCCCGCCGCCTGTCGCCGTCAGTCTTCACTTCGATATCGAGACCGACGGACACGGGGAGTGTGTCAAACACCTCACGGAGCGTGGGGATCCGTTCACCGGCGAATTTCCTTGAATGCCAGGAACCCGCATCGGTATTCCGCAGATCGATCAGAGTCAGATCCCAGATCCGGCCGCTCCCGTCGGAAGTCCGGCCGAGGCTCCGGTCATGATGCACGACAAGCTCGAAATCGCGGGTCATGCGCACGTCCAATTCGATCATGTCCGCTCCGGCGGCCACTGCGAGATGGAATGCCGCCATTGTATTCTCGGGAGCGGATCCCGAACCGCCGCGGTGGGCTACGACCAGCGGGCGCTGTCCCCCGGGCGGATTCACGCCGGATGCGAGTCTTGCAGCATGAGCTTTATCTGCCGGTTGACGACGTCGATGGAGCCCGTCCCGTCGACGCTGAGCACCAACCCGGCCGCCCTGTAGTAGTGGATGATCGGCGCGGTGGTGCCGTGGTACACCTTCAGCCGTTCGCGCACGGTCTGTTCCCTGTCGTCGTCCCGCTGGGTGAGCGGCGTGCCGCAGAGCGGACAGGGCTCCTCCCTGGAAAGACCATTGGTTTCGGCATTGAATATATGTCCATCCTTCGGGCAGACGAGACGGTTCGAGAGGCGGCGGATGACCTCTTCGTCCTCCACGTTGATATTGACGACCTTGAACTCGCGGATGTTCAGATCCTCGAATATGCGGGAGAGCGCCTTCGCCTGAGGCAGCGTGCGCGGAAATCCGTCCAATATGAAACCGCCCGCCGCCCGGGGACCGGCCAGCACTTCGCGCACAACAGCGATCATTATGTCGTCCGGCACCAGGTTCCCGTTGTCCATGATGGCTTTTGCCTGCTTCCCAAGATCCGTACCCCCCGCGGCGGCGGCGCGCAGCATGTCACCCGTGGAGATGTGGGGAACACCCAGTTCTTCGGAGAGAAGTTTTGCCTGTGTTCCCTTCCCCACTCCCGGCGGCCCGAAAAGAAGAACACGCATGGTGTGTGAATCCTCGTATGATGTGTGGTTACCAAATTGCCTTCAGCGTGCTGCGGCGGCTGCCTCAGTCCGCCTTTCCGCCCGGCCTTCTGAGCGGGCCCCTCGGCTGAGAGCCAGCTGCCCGCAGGCTGCATCGATGTCTTCTCCGGCGCTTGTGCGTACCAGAACGGTCAGATGCGCCCTGCGGAGTTCGCCGGCGATCTCTTGCATGCGCGGGGACGGCGCGAGCGACGCGGCGAACCCCGCAGGGTGCGTGAAAGAGATCGGGTGAAACGGTATGATATTGATTTTCGAGGGGACCCTCCGCGCCAGCGCGATCAGACGCGTGACGTGCCCCGGAGTATCATTGACCCCGTCGAAGAATATGACTTCGTAGGTGAGCCGCTGCTTCGTTTTCCGGTAATAGTACTCCACGGCGTCCATCAGCACCGGGATGCCGAACTTCCTGTTGATGGGCATCAGCCGTGTTCGGGTTTCGTCCACTGCGCTGTGGAGGGACACCGCGAGATTGACCCGCCGCTTCTCATCGGCCATCCTGCGAATTTCCGCCACCCTTCCCGCAGTGGAGACGGTGATCCGCCTAGCCGTGATGCCCGCCCCCGCGATGAGGAGTTCGGCGGCATTCATGACCGCATCGTAATTGAGGAGTGGTTCTCCCATCCCCATGAAGACGACGTTCGTGATCTTCTTCCCGGTCTCGCGCCTGCCGGCGAGCACCTGGGCGACTATCTCACCCGGCGTGAGGTTTCGCCCGAATCCCATCGTCCCTGTCGCGCAGAATGCGCAGTCGAGCGGGCATCCGACCTGTGTGGAGACGCACAACGTCAGGCGTTTCTGCTCTTCCTCCACGGCCGTATCCCCGTCCCGCAGTGCCGATGCGGGGGGGATCAGCACGCTCTCGATCCGAAGGCCGTCCTGGAGTGCGAAGAGCAATTTGACGGTTCCGTCCCGTTCGGAGCGGCGGTGAGCCTCGAGCACGACACCGCCGATCACGGCCGAGTCTTCGAGCCGCTTTCTGAACTCCATGCCGAGATCGGTCATGGCAGCGAACGAGGTCGCATCTCGGGCATAGAGCCAGTTGAAAAGCTGCGCTCCCCGGTAGGAAGGTTCGCCGATTCCGCGGACGAAGCCCGAGAGCTCCTCTTTCGTCAAACCCATCAGATTCTTCCGTTCGTCGATCATGGCGATCTAATCTACGAAACGGGACACCCCTGCGCAACAGACGGCAGCGCCGTCGCGCCTTTCGGCGCCACGGCGCTGCTGGTTCATGAAGCGGACAGCCCTTCAGGCGGACACTGGCACACACGTCATTTGTGACCGGAAGCCTGCACGTACACGGAGACCGTAATGAAATCGGTGTTCTGCGTTGTGGGCGCCTTACCGATGGTACCAGCGACCGATAATGTCACTCTTTGCCGCCCGGTGACGGCGGCGATGAGTGCGTCGACGCCAGGCTGATACTTGGTGATCAGCGGGCTCGAGATCAGTGATTGGGGCGTGTTGAACGCCGCCCACGCGCCGTTATATGTGAAGAGCGTTGTCTTCACGCCGTTCACCGTGATTGAGACTGTCCCCGAGCCATTCCCGAGGTCTTCCCCCTTTGTCCCTACGGTGATATCATGCAGCGTTTCACCCGTAAGCGTGTAGCCCTCGTAAAGAAAGAGAGAAGCGAGATCAATGGGCGGCGTGTTCCCCCCGTACGTCGTACCCGAACCCGGGTTCAAAGGGAACGTCGCGGAGATCGGAGCGAGGTTGAGCGACACGGTGACGCTGCTGAAATCGGTGATGCAGTCGAATGCCATCAGCGGCAGGACGGCGACAACCAACAGAGCAAGAAGTTTCATTTTCATTGCAATTCTCCCCAAGCGTTTGTCAATTCGTGGTCAGTCAGGACTCCGGCGCAATGCCGGTCAGCCCCCGAATCCTATCCCGGCGGAAAAATTCGTGACCGAGCCGAAATTCGCGTCGGCAAATATCGAGAAAAAGACAATATGAAGCCCGAGCCCGATGGTCGCGCGGAAGTTGTTCGCGCCGTCCAGTGTAATATCGACGGCCGGGATCGCCGCATTGACCGGGGTGTATTTCAGCTCCATGCTGCTCTTCTCCCAGGCCAGACCTCCGTAGACCCTCAGGATAGAGAGGCTTTTGCTGGCTTCCACGCCGATCGACGTACCGTTGAAACTGACAAGGTCCCCGAACCTGAACTGGCTGAAAAACACATGCGCCGCAATGTCAACGGGAACGGCCGGGACGTACTGGCTGACGCTGTGCTGCACGCCGAGCCCCCAGAGCGTCGCGCTCGGGAAGCCCTTCATCGACGGCGTGGCGATAAACCGGACGATCGCCCTGGTCCCGTAGATGTCGCCGATCGTGATCTGGGGGGCGCCGAGCGGGAATATCGACGTGTTCACAAATCCGTCAGCAAGCCCGAAATATTTGAGCTTGGTGTTTGTGTCAACCACGGAATCCCGTTTTCCCCCGAACATGGTTGCCGTCGAAAACGTCGCAGGGTTGAATCCGGCCGGAGCGTTCAGCGTGTAGTTTTTTTGATTGTCGCCGACCATGGAGCCCATACCGACGAGCTCAAAGGACAGATGGAATCCGGTGGGAATTTCCGCCGAATGAAACATCCCGGCATTCATGTTGGCACCGAAGAGGTCTCCGAGCGGCTGAATGTACCCCTTGACATCCGTCGAGTTGAATTGTTCCAGAGTTTTCTGCAGATCAGACTGGGCATAGCCCGTGGCGGCAAGGAACAGCAGCGTGCATGCCGCAGCCGCAAAGGAACGGAGCCGTGGTACACGTTGGAGTGTTTTCATTCGATGCTTCTCCTATGAATTGTTCGTATGGAAGGTACTATCAATAAATGTAAAGAAAGAGAGCCTGCGGAACAAGAATAGTGCCTCGAATCACAGATATTGAAATACTCTCAATAATCGGCTCTACGCGCCCGCAATCGCGGGATTTGACGACTGTAACAGGTCCAGGAGCCCCGCCATATCAGCGGGGAGGCGTGTATCGAAAAAGAGCACCCGTCGGGTTGAAGGGTGCACGAACCCGATTGTTTTTGCGTGAAGGGCCTGCCGGGGCATAAGTGCCAGAAACCGCTGGACCTCGGACTTCTGAGCGCCGCCGCCACTCCCCCAGACAATGCGCCTCCCGTTGTACGTCGGATCCCCGAATACCGGATGGTTGATGTGCGCGAGGTGGACACGTATCTGGTGCGTTCTCCCCGTGCGGAGCTTTAAGCGCAGGAGCGCAAGGTAGGGGAACTGTTCGAGCACCGTGTATTCGGTGGCGGCGGATTTTCCGCCGTCGACGACCGCCATTTTCTTCCTGTCGGATTTGCTCCGTCCCAGGCCGGCGTCGATCAACCCGGAGGATTCCCTGAACCGCCCCCAGACGATCGCCTGGTATTCGCGGCGAATCGTCCTGAGCGCAAATTGCTTCGCCAGCTTCGCGTGCGCAACGTCGTTCTTGGCCACGACCATGACGCCCGACGTTTCCTTGTCGAGGCGGTGGACTATCCCGGGACGGATCAAATCAGGCCCCGAGACGAGCGTGCCGCAGTGGTAGAGCAGCGCGTTGACGAGCGTCCCCGTGTAATTCCCGAATGCGGGATGTGTCACCATCCCGGCGGGCTTGTTCACGACAATCAGATCATCGTCTTCGAAGAGGATCTCGAGCGGTATGTTTTCCGGGAGCGCCTCCGTTGGAGCCGGCCTGGGGAGCGTGATCCGTATGACGTCGCCCGGCATCACGGTGTAGCTCGGCCGCACTTCTCCCCCGTTCACAAGGACGGTACCCCCGCGGATTGCCTGCTGCACCTTGTTCCGGGTCGCGTTCTCGATGTGGCCGGTGATATAGACATCCAGACGCTCTTTCTTTTTTCCCGGAGGTACGACGAGCTCGACGACGTGTGGCATAGTGAGGACCCGGGTGCGCCAGCGGCGCACCCGTCAGTGGGGAATTTACTTCTGCATGCGCGTGCGCTGGCCGTCGCCGGCAGCCTCGCCGGCCGGCCCGGACGTATACGGCGGGCGGGCACCGGCCCCTTCCCCCGCCCCAGCCGACTTGTGGAAGAAAAGAAGAAGCAGCACCCCGGTAGTGACGGCGGCATCGGCGATGTTGAACACGGGCCATCGGGTCAGCTGATACCCGAAGATGTTGATATCGAAGAAGTTCATGTCGAGGAAATCGACGACTCTACCGTAGAACAGGGGTGCGTCGCCGAATATGATTCCGTAGAAGACACGGTCAATCAGGTTGCCGAGGGCGCCCCCCAGTATCATCGCGAGGGAGAGGCGGAACCCGAGCGATTCCTTCCGGGCGTGATACAAATACGCCACGATTGCGGCGCTGGCAACGATGGAAAAGAGGGAGAAGAAAAGCTTCCCACCGATGTCGATCCCGAAGGCCATCCCCGGGTTCTCGATGTAGGTGAGCCTGAGAAAATTCCCCAAGAGGGGCCGGCTCGATCCGTACGGCAGGCCTCTCAGCGAGATCCCGAGCGCGGGGAACGACCCCCCCTTGATAAACAGCTTGGCGGTCTGGTCTGCGAAGACGATGATGAATGAAAGGATCAGCACCCTCACGCGCTACTTCCCCGCCTTCTTTTTCGCCAGGGCGATACGCCCCTTCTCGCACGGGAGACCCGTGTTCTTGTATTCGGCGCAGGTCTGCGCCGTGGGGACCGCATCGAGCCGCTCTTTGGGCACCAGGAGACCGCACGTCTTGCAGACGCCGTATGTCCTGGCATCGATCCGCGCCAGGGCGTCGTCGAGCTGGTTGACAAATTTGCTGCCGCGCGAAGCGAAAAGGAACGTCTTTTCCCTCTCCATGGCATCCGTCCCCTGCTCCATGTGCAGGGAGTAATTCGAGCTTTCGCTGATGTATTCGCCTGTCGTCACATCCATCATGCTCTCTTTCAGGGAGTCAAGCTCTTCGACGGTTTCCTTGCGTTTGGCGAGGATCATTTCCTTGAAGTGCTTCAGGGCTTCAGGAGCGTAGGCCTTCGGCGCGGCGGCGACCTGGGCGACAAGCCGGGCGGTTACGCCTTTCTTCGGCGCGCTCTTTTCCGCCTTCGCCGCAACTGCCTTTTTCAGATTGGCATTGGCCTTCTTGATCTGTTTGGACCGGGCAGCAGTCTTCTCCTTCATGATCTGCACGGTGCTCCTCACAACCGCCTTCGATCCCTTCTTCGTTGCCATCGCCGTCTGTTCTCCTTTTGACAATGAGTTAATTCCGCGCGCGGCGGGTGATGCTCGCCGTGACCTCCTCGCCCTTGAGATCAAATGTCGCCGTGTATTCCCCTTCGCTGAAAATGGTGGACATTTCATCCGCCAGCGTCTCCGCCGCGATGGCGGCGCGCCGGGCGCTGAGTGTCGCCGCCAGTCCCTCCGACGCACGCACGGCGACGGTGATGTGGTCGGTCACCGCAAACCCGGCGTCTTTCCTCATGTTCTGCACGCGGTTCACAAATTCCCGCGCGATCCCCTCTGCCATCAGTTCTTCCGTTATCTCCGTGTCGAGCGCGACGGTGAGCGGGCCGTCTGATTCGACGAGCCATCCCTTGATGTCCTCCCGGAGGATCTCGACATCCTCGCGGGTGATCGTGATCGTAGAGCCGTTCACGCCCAGGGAGAGGGCCCCTTCCCTTTCGAGGAGGACGATCTCTTCGTCACCGAGCTCCCGTATGCGCTGCGCGACGTGCTGGACCGATTTCCCGAATTTTGGCCCGATCGATTTGAAGTTGGCCTTCGCCTTCTTCCGGACAATGCCCGATTCGTCGCCGACATACTCGATTGCCTTCACGTTGATCTCTTCGAGTATGACATCCTCCATCCGCCTGACATCTTCCCGTTCATCCTCCCCGGCAATCGGGAGAATGATGCGGCTGAGCGGTTGGCGAACCTTGATGTTCGATTTCATCCGCATGGCCCGGACGAGCATGACGATCCGCTCCGCCCGCTCCATCCTCTCCTCGAGCGCGGCGTCAATCTCCTCCTCGACGGGCGCGGGCATAAGCGCCAGATGGACCGACTCCGTCGCCTCATGCCGCGTGACGGTGTTGAGGTCCCTGTACAGCTCTTCGGCAAGGAACGGTGCAAAAGGAGCCATGAGCTTGACCACGCCGATAATGCATTCGTAGAGCGTCTGGTACGCCGCGAGCTTGTCTTTCCCCCGCTCGCTCTTCCAGAAGCGGCGGCGGTTCCTGCGAACATACCAATTCGAGAGTTGATCTATTGTGAAGTCGCTCACGCTCCGAGCGGCCTTGGTGACGTCGAATGCCTCCATATAGGCCGAATAACGCTTTATCATCGAATGAAACTCGGAGACGATCCACCTGTCGATCTCCGCACGTTCCATGACCGGGATACGCGGTTCCTCGTAGGAGAACCGGTCGATGTTCGCGTACATGGCAAAAAAGGCGTATGTGTTCACGAGCGTGCCGAAGAACTTCCGTTGCACGTCGCCGAGCCCCTCCTCGTCGAACATCGTCGGACGCCAGGGAGGGCTGGTGCTCACCAGATACCAGCGCGTCGCGTCGGCACCGTACTGCGCCATAACCGCGAAGGGGTCGACGGTGTTCCCCTTCGACTTGGACATCTTCTGCCCGGTCTTGTCGAGTATGAGCTCATTCACCATGACCGCCCGATACGCAGGCTTGTCGAAGAGAAACGTGCCGATGGCGTGCAGGGAGTAAAACCACCCGCGCGTCTGATCGATCCCTTCGCAGATGAAATCAGCCGGGTACCTCTCGCCGGAATCGATGTACGGCCTGTTCTCGAACGGGTAGTGCCACTGCGCGAACGGCATGGCCCCGGAATCGAACCAGACGTCGATGAGCTCCGGCGTCCTCCGCATCGTCCCCCCGCAGGAACAGTCGAACGTGACGTCGTCCACAAACGGCTTGTGGAGGTCAAGCGGCTCCTTCACGCCGCGCCCCTGCGTGTATTCGGCAATGCTCCCGACGCATTTCAGCGCACCGCATTTTTCGCACACCCAGATGGGGAGTGGTGTCCCCCAGAAACGGTCGCGCGAGAGCGCCCAGTCTTTATTCTCTTCGAGCCAGTTGCCGAACCGCCCTTCGCCGACTTCGGGGGGAACCCAGGTGATCTGAGCGTTCAGCTCGATCATTCGCCTGGCGTATTTCGTCGTGCTGATATACCATGAATCGCGCGCATAATACAGGAGCGGAGTCTTGCAGCGCCAGCAGTGCGGGTAACTGTGCGTGATCGTTTCTTTCCTGTAGAGGATATGCCGCTCTTTCAGGACCCGGATGATGTCCAGGTCGGCGTCCTTCACGAATTTCCCCGCAAAGTCCGGGACGTCGGGCCCGAATTCCCCGCTCCGGTTGACGGGGTGGATCGTCGGGAGGCCGTATTTCTTGGAGGCCTGATAGTCGTCTTCCCCGTATGCCGGGGCCATGTGGACGATGCCGGTTCCGTCATCGGTGGTGACGAACCCGGCTTCAATGACGTAGAATGCCTTCTCCCGGACCGGGTGGTAGTTGAAGATCCGATCGTACTCCATCCCGGCGAGTGACTTCCCGGGGAATTTCTCCAGCACCGTGTATTCCCCTTCGAGCACGCCGAGACGCGCTTCGGCAAGTATGAGGTTCTCCCCTTTGTGCGAAACCTTGACGTACGTGACGTCCGACGCAACCGCCAGCGCAACGTTTGCAATCAGTGTCCAAGGAGTGGTCGTCCAGACAAGGAATGACGTGTCCGGGGAACCTTTGAGCTTCATCTTTACGTAGACGCTCGGATCCTTGACGTCGTCGTATCCCAGGGACACCTCGTGCGAGGAGAGCGGGGTTTCGCAGCGCGGGCAGTACGGCTGTATCTTGTACCCCTTGTAGATCATCCCTCCGTCAAAGTACTTTTTCAGCGCCCACCAGACCGATTCGATGTAATCGTTCGACAGCGTGATGTACGGATCGCTCAGGTCGACCCAGTATCCCATCTCCTCTGTCATCTTCTCCCAGTCGGCCTTGTATTTCCAGACTGATTCCTGGCATTTCCTGTTGAACTCCGCCACGCCGTAGCGGACGATGTCCTCCTTGTGCCTGAAGCCGAGCTGTTTCTCCACTTCGATTTCCACCGGGAGCCCGTGCGTGTCCCACCCCGCCTTCCGGTGCACCTGGAACCCCTTCATGGTTTTGTACCGGCACACGAGATCTTTGAGCGTGCGCGCCACGATGTGGTGGATGCCGGGCCGGCCGTTCGCCGTGGGGGGCCCCTCGTAAAATGTGAACCCGGGGCATCCCTCGCGCATCGCTATGCTCTTCGCGAATATGCCCTCCTCCTTCCAGAACTCGAGAATCTCCTTCTCGATGGAGGGGTAGGAGAGCCTGTCTGTCAGTTCCTTGAATATTTTCATCGTGGTGATGGCATGACTCAGAGTCGTTCGACGACGCCTTTCATGATCGCGGTCAGCCGTGGTTCGGTGCTGTTGGCAACGGCGATGATCTCTTCCACCTTCGCGGGTCTGAGCGAGTCGGGAAAGCACTCGTCGGTGATAATCGAGAACCCGAGCACCTTCAGGCCCATGTGGTTCGCCACGATGTTTTCGGGCACGGTCGACATCCCCACCGCATCGGCACCGATGAACCTGAGGAACCGGTATTCCGCCCGGGTCTCCAGGTTGGGACCGGGAACGGCAACAAACACTCCCCGCTCGACCCGGATTTTCAGATCGAGCGCGATCTGCTCAGCGAGCGCAATCAACGGCCTGCTGTACGCCTCCGACATGTCGGGGAACCGGGGCCCGAGCGTGTCGTCGTTGGGCCCGATGAGCGGATTGTCCCCCAGCAGGTTGATGTGGTCGGTGATGACCATGATGCTGCCGCGTGAGAACTGCGGGTTCATGCCCCCCGCCGCATTGGAAATCAGGAGCGTCCCGACCCCCAGAAACTTCATGACCCGAACAGGAAATGTCACCTGCTCCATGGTGTAGCCTTCATAGTAATGAAGGCGACCCTGCATGGCGACGACCTTTTTCCCGCCGAGCGTCCCGAATATCAGCTTGCCACGGTGCGATTCGACGGTGGAGAGGGGAAAGTGGGGGATCTCCCCGTAGTCGATGACTGCCTCCGGAACAATCTCGCGGGACAGTCCCCCCAGTCCCGTGCCGAGTATGATGCCGATCGCGGGTTCGAGGGAGGTCTTCGTCCGGAGGAACCTGACCGCCTCGTCAATGCGCTTGCGAAGCTCTGTCATTGTCGATGTTTTTCAGTATGGCCTCGACCTCGACCGATTCTTTCCCCGTCCCGAGGGAGGAAGTGACCCCCAGCTCCTCCGCCCCACCCATGTCCAGCGTCTTGAGCAGATCCAGTTCCGAGCTGAGCAACACACGGAGCCTCCCAATGAGCGATTCTCTGCGCGTGTTCAGCCGGTAGAGTTCCCCGTTGAGCTTCGCAAGGTCGGCGTTGGCCTGTTCAACAATTTTCGCCCCGCGGGATTCCGCTTCCCGGAGTATGGTCTCTGCTTCCCGGCGGGCGGATTCGTACGTGCGTCCTGTGGCTTCCTGCGCCTGCAGGAGAGTCTGCTGGAGAGTTTTTTCGATCTGACGGTAGTCTTTGAGCTGCGTTTCGAGCTCGATAATCCGCTCCCGGGACTCCTTCTGCTGCTTGAGCGCCTCTTCCAGGTCCGAGGCAACCATGTCGAGGAATGTGTCGACTTCTACGGGGTCGTACCCCCGCATGATTCTCTTGAATTCCTGTTTCCGGACGTCGAGCGGTGTGAGCTTCATGGAGTCCTCCGCTGATGATCAGCCACTGTCCTCGGTCCAAAAATAGCGGTCCCGATCCTGATGAGTGTCGCCCCCTCGTCAATGGCAACTTCAAAATCTCCCGTCATGCCCATTGACAGGTGGCGCATTGTCACATTGGCCTGCGCGAGGGATCCGATCTCGTCTTTCAATTCGCGCAGCCGGCGGAACATGGGACGGGACCCTTCCGGGTCGGGGAGGAAGGGCCCGATCGTCATGAGTCCCGCAAGGGAAATATTGTCGCAGGAAGCGAGGCTCTTCACGAGTGTGCTCACTTCGGCGGGGGCCACGCCGAATTTTGTGTTTTCCTCTGTCGTGTTGACCTCGAGGAGGCAACTGATGACCCTCCCTGCCTTCGCCGCGCGACGGTCGATCTCAATCGCGAGAGCCGCCGAATCGACCGCATGAATCATATGGATCCAGTCGGCGACACTTTTTACTTTATTGGACTGCAGGTGGCCGATGAAGTGCCACCGGACATCCGACCCGGAGAGATCGCGGCGCTTCGCGAGAAGCTCCTGGACATAATTCTCCCCCACGTCCGCCACCCCCGCATCGACCGCCTCCTGCACTGCCGCAGAGGGAAATGTCTTCCCTACCGCAAGGAGTGTGACCTCGGAGGGAGCTCGCCCCGCTCGTGCGCATGCCCGGGAGATCTTCTCCCGGATCGTGTTGATATTGTCAGAAATCATTCAAAATCAAGAGTTTAATATAAACCATTGCCATCTGAAAATCAACGAAGCGGGACGCGTTCCTTGACTTACCCCTGATTTTTGATTTACTTGATGACGCAGGTTTGCAAGGAAGAATGAATGAGTATCCTCGATTTCGGTAGTTTTGACGACGACCCCGAAGACGATCAGGGACGGCGGGAGCGCTTTGAGGACGAACTGAAGAAGTACAGGGACTCCCTCAAAGACGGCTCTTCCGGGATCACGAACGCCGAGGCGCTCGAAGAGATCGTCAACTACTACTTCGACAGTGAAAAGTACGATGACGCCCTCCACTTCGTGAACCAGCTTCTCGCAATCGTTCCGTACAGCGCCGATTTCTGGCACAGGAAGGGTCTGATACTCGCCAACCTGTACAAATACGAAGATGCGCTGGATGCCTATGACAGGGCGCTCAGCCTGAACCCGGTGGACCCGGAGGTGCTTGTCAACAAAGGAATCACGCTCGACGACCTGGGACGCTTCGAGGAGGCGATCGCCAGCTTCAACAGGGCCCTGGAAATTGACCCCGCCCAGGAGGAAGCGCTCTTCAACAAGGGGATTTCGCTCGAGAAAACGGGGCAGTACGAAGAGGGGGCGCAGCTCTTCAAGTTCATACTCGACGGGAACCCGGATCACAAGGATGCCTGGTACGAGATGGGCTACTGCTTCGACTACCTCGAGAAGCCTGCTGAATCCCTCCGCTGCTACGACGAGCATCTGGACCGCGACCCGTATAACTACAACGCCTGGTATAACCGGGGCATCGTGCTGAACCGCATGATGCGTTACAACCTCGCCATCGAGAGTTACGACACCGCCCTGGCGATCCATGAAAAATTCCCTTCAGCGTGGTACAATAAAGGGAACGCCTTTGCCAACCTCGGCAGGCTGCAGGATGCGATCGCCTGCTACCGCCAGACACTCCAGCAGGACGAAAAGGACGTACCGGCCTGGCACAACCTGGGAAATGCGTACGAGGAGCTGGCCGAATACGAGGATGCGATCAAGTGCTTTACGCAGGCGATCAAAAACGAACCGGCGCATTATGAGTCGTATTTCGGGCGCGGAAGCTGCCACGACGCGCTGGAACAGTGGCGGAAGGCGCTGGCCGATTACAACAAGGCGCTGGGACTCTGCAAGGATTACCCGGAGCTCTGGTATGCGAAGGCGGACCTCCTGTACAACATGGGGAGGCTCCGTGAGTCTCTGCTGAGCTACCGCATGGTGACCAAACTCGAGGCGAAGAATTACGAGGCGTGGCTCGACTACGGGGAGACGCTCTTTGAGCTGGGATACCTGAAGCAGGCACTGAAGTCGTTCGACCGTTCCGTCGAGGCCAACCCGTATGCCGCAGAAGCCTTCTACTGCCGGGCAAAGGTGCTCCTCGTCATGAACCGCCTTTACGAGGCGGTGGAATCGCTGAAAAATTCGTTCCGGCTCGATCCCGAAAAGCGAAAGCAGTTCGAGGAGGAGTTCCCGGGTGTCCGGTCGATCAAAGAGTTCAAGAGCCTTCTTCGAAAGTGACCGCCGGCTTCCGCGCACCATGCCGACCTTGTTCCGATTGATGGACGAGGTCATTTTTTTTCTGCCGCCAATGTACAGTCCGATGAGGAGGGGAGATGCTCTCTGAAGCACTTGCTCTGAAATACGACCGGCTCGTCGGAATCCTGCGTTCCATGGAAAGCGTGGCCATCGGGTACTCGGGGGGAGTGGACAGCACGCTTCTCCTGAAGGTGGCAGTGGACACGCTGGGCGTGCGGGCAGTCGCCATGATCGGCAGGTCGGAGACGTATCCGACCCGCGAGTTCGAGGAGGCGGTGGCGGTCGCCTCTGCGATCGGGGCCCGCTCCCTCGTCGTGCGGACGGAGGAAACCGATGACCTGAAATTCCGGGAAAATCCCGCCGACCGGTGCTACTACTGCAAGACCGAGCTCTTCGGGAAGCTGCGTGCGATCGCCGAACGGGAAGGCCTCCGCTGGATCGCTGACGGGACGATCACCGACGACATCGGGGATTTCCGTCCGGGGACGAAGGCGAGGGCTGAAAAGGAAGTGCGTTCCCCGTTGCTCGAAGCGGAGCTTGGAAAGGCGGAGGTCCGCGAGATCTCAAAACACCTCTCTTTACCGACCTGGGACAAGCCTTCGTTCGCCTGCCTCTCCTCCCGGTTCCCCTACGGCACGGCGATCACGCGGGAGAATCTCACCAGGGTCGATCGGGCGGAATCGTTTCTCCGTGACAATGGCTTTCGCGCGTTCCGGGTCCGCTTCCACGATGCCAGCACCGCGCGCATCGAGGTGACACCGTCGGAGTTCCATCGGCTTCTGGACGACGGCCTGCGCGGGGAGATCGTCGGCCACATGAAGGGCCTCGGCTTCACGTATGTGACACTCGACCTGCAGGGATACAGGACCGGATCGATGAACGAGGTGCTGAGCGAGGAGACACGCTCACGGTATTCCGCCGGCCCGCCCCCGCAACACATGAGCACACCAGATGAGCGAAAAGGGAGTGGCGTACCGTAAATTCGATTCCGAGGTCGCTGTGCGGCCCGATGACATTGACATGAACAACCACGTCCACACGTCACGGTACCTGGACTACGTGTTGTACGCCCGGTTCGATCAGATGAATAGGTGCTATGGCATGCCCATGGAGAAATTCACCGAGAACGGGTGGGGATGGTACGTGAAATCGTGCCAGATCGAGTTCCGCCGCCAGCTCCTGATGGGGGAAAGCGTGATCGTCCGAACGTGGCTGGACTCCTTCGAAAGAAGCGACGCACTCGTGCGATTCCAGATATTCCGGAAGGCCACGATGAAGATCGCGGCCGAGGGGTCCATCGTCAACACCATGATCAGCGCCTCCTCCGGCAGGGCGATCCCGATCCCCGCCTGGGTGATCACACAGTACACGCAGTTCAGAGAACAGGAGTCTCCAGGAGGAAACGAATGAGCAAACGAATGAGCAGGCTTCCTTTTCACGCCCTGACAATCCCCCTCCTGCTGGCCGTTGCGGGGTGTACGCAGGGACGCGACGGTATGATCGCCTTCCAGTCGAACCGGGACGGCAATTTCGAGATTTATACGATGAGCGCCAGCGGAGCGGATCAGCGGAGGCTGACGGAAAATCTCTCCAATGACATCGCGCCCACCTGGTCGCCCGACGGCGCCCGTATCGCGTTCGCTTCGGACAGGGACGGGACGTGGGACATCTACACGATGCGGCCGGACGGAGGCGACCTGAAGCAATTGACAAAGGGGGCGGGAACCAACACCGCGCCCTCATGGGCGCCGGCAGGGGACAAGATACTCTTCATCTCGACCCGTGAGGCAATCAACGGCGATGTGTACAGGATGAACGCCGACGGAAGCGGCACGGAACGGCTGACCGCGGACTCGCTTGTTAAGGACTCCCCCTTCCTTACCGCGGACGGGAAGATGCTCATCGTCACGCTGAACACCAAGGGGCGGTATGCGATCGCCTCCATCGCGCTCTCCGGCAAGATGATGACTCGGCTGACATCGGCGGACCACAATGACTCCGCGCCGGTGCTTTCCGACGGAGGGGGGGAAATCATGTTCGTGTCCGACCGGGACGGGCACCTGCAGGTGTATTCGATGACTCTCACCGGCGGGAACCAGACGAGGCTCACGACGGACGGCGTGGATGAGCGGACGCCCTCGTATACCGCCACGCCCGGCGTCATACTCGTCGCGAAAAAGGGGGGAATCTGCCAGATCACGCTCTCCACCAAGAAGGAATCGGTGCTGTCGTTCAAAGGCGATTATGCCCCTGCATGGCACACCCGCTGACCCGCACCGGAACCGATGAGGAACGCGCATGACTTTCTACCAGAAGTTGCGCAGGATCCAGAAGAAGAATGACAGCCTCCTGTGCATAGGTCTGGACACCGATATCAACAGGATCCCCGAATTTCTCTTCGAATGGGGGGATCCGATTTACGAGTTCAACCGGCGGATCATCGATGCCACGAAGGACCTCGTCTGCGCCTACAAGATTAACCTCGCGTTCTACGAGGTAACGGGTGAGCACGGCTGGTATACGGTCCACCAGACGCTTGCACGCATACCCGAGGAGATCGTGACCATCGGGGACGGGAAGCGGGGGGATATCGGTAATTCGTCCGAGCGGTACGCAAAGCTCTTTGTGGACGACTATGAGTTCGCGGCGTCCACGGTCAACCCGTATATGGGAGAAGATTCGGTGGCTCCGTTCCTGAAGAACCGCTCTCAGGGAGCGTTCGTTCTGGCCCTCACGTCGAATCCGGGCGCGCGCGATTTCCAGTACCTCCCCGTCCGGGGAAAACCTCTCTACGAGCACGTGATCGCCAGAGCCAGGAAATGGAATACGCGGAACAACTGCGGCCTTGTCGTTGCTGCAACGAAGCCGAAGGAACTGCGCCGCATCCGCTCCCTCGTGCCCGATATGCCCCTGCTGATTCCCGGCGTGGGCGCACAGGGCGGGGATGTGCGCTCGGCGGTCCGGTACGGATGCACCCCGGACGGAAGGATGGCGATAATCAACGCGAGCAGAAGCATCATCTACGCCTCGCGCGGAGAGAATTTCGCCCGCGCGGCGCGCCAGGCCGCACTCGCCCTTCGTGACGAGATGAACGTGTACCGCCGCAGGTATTTCGCCCGGTAGCCCGCCCGCCTTTTCGATCGATCAACCCATCCCGGGGGATGGCATGAGGAGAGCACATGGCCGTCCCCCGTATTCCCGAGCGGGTCCTCCGCTCTATCTGGCAACGCCGGCTTTATTCTCACTCCCTCCTTACATCCGACGGTGACCGGGTGATGGTCCGTTTCCCCGGGGTGATGAACCCGGACGGCGGGCCTGATTTCACCGGCGCATTGATAAGGATCGGGCAGGTGCTCTACCGGGGGGATGTGGAACTCCACATACGTGCAAGTGCATGGCGGGCCCACAGACACTGCGCCGACCCGCATTACAACCGCGTGATACTCCACGTCGTGCTTCTCCCGGGGGGGACATCGCCGCCGCCGCGAACTGCTTCGGGGCGCATCGTCCCTCTTCTGGTCCTCTCTCCGTTCGTCGATCCGCGGCTTTACGACAGGCGGATGAATGAATTCCGGTGTGACCCGGTGCCTCTGGCTCAGTGCCGGGGGAAGGACTGTATTCTCCCTTTGCGTCTGCTCAGGCGGAGGCTGCACGTCCTCGGGCGTCGGCGGATCGAGAGGAGGGTACGCGCTCTCGGGAAGAGGCTCGGTTGGCTTACTGAGGAATTTGGCGCAGGATCAGGTGAGCCGGACAGGCAGGAAGGCACACTTCACTCAGGCGCGTGGGAGCAACTTCTCTACGAGTGTGTTCTGGAGGGGATGGGATTTGCAAAGAACCGCTCCCCGTTCCTCGCGCTGGCGCGCTCGGTCTCTCTTCCACTGCTGAAGGTGCACGGGCTCGGTGACGCACGGACGATGCAGGCACTCCTGTTCGGGGCGGCCGGCCTTCTCCCTTCGATGCACACAGTTTGGGACAAAGAATCCCGTGCGTACGTCCGAACGCTGCGCCGGAGGTGGCGGGTGCTCCGCCCCGGCCTGAGGGTTCCCCTCCTGCATGAAGGGGACTGGATGTTCTTCCGTATGCGTCCCGTGAATTTCCCGACCGCCCGGCTGGCCATGTTCTGCTTCCTGCTCCCATCCCTTTTCGCCGGTCACCCCCTGGAGCGCATTCTCGGGATCATCAGGCAATCCGGCACAACGCCGCGCGCGCGGCGGAGCAGGCTTGTGTCGATGTTCAGGTTTTCACCGGACAGGTTCTGGTCGCGGCATATCCATTTCCGCGGAACGAAGAAGAATGGCGGGGTCGCGCTGGGCCACGCCCGGGTCCAGGAGCTGATTGTGAACGAGATCGTTCCCCTCCTTCTCCTTTACGCACGTGAGTATCCGGACAGGGGACTGGGGCGGGAATCGATCGCACTTCTCCGCAGCCTCCCTTCTGCAACGGAGAACAGTGTGACGAGGCTCGTGAGAGGCGCATTACTGGGGGGGAAGGCACGCCCGGGCGGTTCTCTGGAACATCAGGGGATACTGCATCTGTACAGTTCCTACTGCTCACGCGGAAGATGCGGCCGCTGCCCTGTGCGAACGGGGAGGGCGCTCATGCCGAACTCCGCAGCGTGCGGAGTCAGAATGTCACGCCGATGCCTCCGGTGAGATACGGCGTTAAGACAGGAAGCGTGGGTCTATGTTTTCTGCTGTTTCTTCCGTGCCGCCGGGAAGAGTATGTTGTTGAGTATGAGCCTGTAGCCCGGAGAATTCTTGTGGAGCGAGAGGTCGGTGGGCGGGTTACCCACGGCGTGCTGGTAGTCCTCCGGGTCGTGGCCGCCGTAATATGTGAACGTGCCGCGCCCGTAGTTGCCGTGGAGGTACTTCACCCCGTCGGTCCCCTGCTTTTCCGCCAGGATCGTGACGCTCGCCTTGATGAGACTCTTCCTGAAGCCCGTGGTCTGCCCCATGAACCCCTTGATCACGTTGACATGGTTTTGCGTGAGCATGGTGGGGACGGGATCGAACTTTGCCGAGAACTCAAAGAGGGTGAAGTAATCGGTCTCCGGGTTCTGAATCCCGAGCATGTCGCTCGGGGGTTCGTCGATGTCCGAGTATTCGTACCGCAGGGGATTCTTTTCGACAGTGAAGCCGGTGAAGGCGAGCGTTTTCGAGTAGTCAAGCTTCTGTTGAAAGTCGGGGTCGGGCGGGTCACCGTCGTACATCGCGTCGCAGATGTCCGCATGTTCCGCCGCGAGCGCAATATCGAACGTATCGGTGGCCGAACACATGCCAAACATGAACCCTCCTGCACCGATGTACCGGGCGATCGTGCGCGCCACCGCCTTTTTAAGCTCGGAGACCTTTTTGAAACCGAGCTTGCGTGCTTCCTGTTCGAGTTGCGCCACCTGGGCCTGGTACCAGGCGGCACCGGCAAACGAAGCATAGAATTTTCCGTATTGTCCCGTGAAGTCCTCGTGGTGAAGGTGCAACCAGTCGTAGTCGGCAAGCTTCCCCCCCAGGACTTCGTCATCCCACAGCTTGTCGTACTTGATCTCTGCGTAGTCGAGTGCCAGCGTGACGGCGTCATCCCACGGTTGAAAACCGGGTGGGACGTAGACGGCTACGCGGGGAGCCTTCTCCAGCCGCACGACATCCATGTTGTTGTCTTCCCGCTGCACTTCGGCGTAGACGGATGCCGAGGCGGCGGCGGACTCCCTGATGAACGCCACCCCCCGCACGAGACATTCGGTCGCGACGAAGTCATGCGCGTCCAGCATGAACGACCCTCCGCGGAAGTTCAGCAACCAGTCGATCTCGAGCCCTCGGGAGAGCGCCATGTACGCGATCCCGTACGCTTTCAGATGATCGGTCTGCGAGAGATCCATCGGGATCAGGATCTTCTCCTGTGCATGTGCATGCGCCCCCTGGAGCAGGAGCAGGAGCGTGATCGCGACACAGCGTGCCCGTTTCATATTCAGAGTGATTCCCCCCTCAGCTGCCGGATCCTCTGACGCGCACGACCTGCCAGGATGGATTTCGGGTGATCGGCCAGGAGTCTCTCGTACGTCGCCTGGGCTTTGGCCGGTTCGTGTGTGCCGTATTGATACACTTCGGCAAGGTTGAACTCCGCCCTGTCAAGTTCGATGCTGCTCTCCTTGAACTCGGCGAGCAGACGCTCGTAGGAGGCGGCTGCCTCGCGGAAGAGCCCGGCGGAGGCCTGCAGGGTCCCCACCATCATGAGTGCATCGTCGACGAGCGGGGCCTGTGGATACGACTGGATGACCGAGAGGAGGACGGGAACGGCTTCCGTGTTCTTTTCCTGCCTTGCGAGAAACTCCGCCGCGCCGAACTGTTTGAGTGCTTCAGGAACGGTTCCCGCATTCTCCTGAAGGAACGCCCCCAGGCGGAGAGCATCGTTGGCATAGTCCGCCTTCAGGTTGACGGCGATTCCTCCCAGTTTCTGCAACGCGGAATCGAAGCGACCAGCAAAGTAGTCGATCTCCGCGAGCCGGAAGACCGCTTCATCGCGTTCATCGGGAAGGGCGTCGGGAGCTGCGACGACCGTCTTGAAGCACCCCTCCGCCTTCGCCGTGTCCCCCCGGGCGACGTGAATTTTCCCCATCATGAGTGTCGCGTCGTTGCGCAAGGGGGGGGGGGCGCCGGCTTCCTCGATCACATGGCGCAGTGAAACCACCGCACCCTCACGATCGCCGAACTTTTCGCTCTGAATGAGCCCGATCTGGTACCAGGACCGCGCGGAGAATTCCGTTTGCGGGTAGTCCTCGATGATTTTCCGGAAGAGCCTGACCGCACCGCCGTACAGGGGGACCGCCTCCGTGGCAGGTGTGCCCCGGACGGGGGAGGCGAACGTGTCGGCCTCGGCTTGGAGATCTCTGACTGCGGCGGCATATCCGTACTTGGCATACGGCATCCGGGACGATGGGAGCGGGGCCACGATCGCCTCCTGATATGCGCGCGCAGCAACGTCGTACGCCTTCTCTCCGGCTGCACGCGCGGCAAACTGGTAGAGCTCGTTGCCGTGTGCGCCCGCCAGCGCGTCGATCTTCCGGTACACGTCAAACGCTTCCTCGTATTTCTTACCCTCCATTGCGAGCCAGGCGAGAAGCTGGAGGAGGGAGAGATCGCCGCGGTCGCCGAGCGCCGCACGAATGACATCCGTCGCTGCCGTCCGCGCGTCATCTCTGCCGGTCATCTGTGAGAGCCGGCTCTGGACAAAGGAGAGCTGAGACGGGTTCTTCGCAAGCCAGCGAAGGTACTCCGCGGTCGCCCCGGAGTAGTTCATCGTCGAGCCGAGCAGCTGGGCAAGTTCGAGTGTGAAGAGGTCGCCGTCGCCGGTTCCCCTGCGGCCGCGGCGGTAGACCTCCGCGGCACGATCGAGGAGCCTGTTCTCTGCGAGCACGGCGGCGACAAGCCGGTACGTCCCGGGGTTTGCCGGGTCTGTGGCAATTGCCGCATCCCATTCGGCGGCGGCGTCCTTTTCCCGCCCGGCCCTGTAGAAGACGCTCCCGAGCATCGCGTGGAGATTGGCATCGGAGGGAGTGCGAACGAGACGACTGCGGAGGAGTTCGATGACCTGATCGTACCGTTTCAGCTGCATCCATATCCGCTGCACGGCGTCGAGCAGGATGAAGTTCGCGGGATCTTCCCTGAGCAATCCTTCATACAACCCTGCTGCACGTTCGTATTCCCCCGCCTGCTCCAGACCCTGTGCCAGCCGAAACTTTACATCGCGGTCGGACGTTTGAGAGTGTACGCTGCGGCGTACCCCCGGGCCCGTCAGAAGTGCCAGAATCACCCCGCACACGAGAAGACGGCGCCCGACGAGCGCACGACATCGTTTCTTGATAGCCAGATCTCTTTTACGTACCTTGGAATATTGTATAGAGGGGCCTCCATCACACACGCGACATCTCCGCGCACTATCGCTATCCTCGGGTCGACGGGTTCGATCGGTCGGAGTACTCTGGAAGTGATCGCCAGCTTCCCCGACCGGTTTCGCGTCGTGTATCTTTCCGCCAACAAGAATATCGATCTTTTGTGTGAGCAAATCAACAAGTTCCGCCCGAAGGGGGTCGTCGTATCCGACACGGAGCGGGCCGCAAAGCTCCGCTCCGCAGTGGGGACCGACGTCGAGATCCTTTGCGGGACGGGGGGACTCCTCGACGTCGTCAGCAGGGACGATGTGGATATAGTCGTGAGCTCGCTTGTCGGATTTGCGGGACTGCGACCGACGCTTCGCGCCGTGGAAGCGGGGAAGGACGTCGCGCTGGCGAACAAAGAGACGCTTGTCGTCGGGGGAGAGCTCATCATGGGACTGGTGCGCGCCGGGGGAGTGCGTCTCCTCCCCGTCGACAGCGAACACAGCGCAATATTTCAATGCTTGCAGGGGGAAGATCCCCGGACAGTCGAACGCCTTGTCCTGACCGCCTCCGGGGGGCCGTTTCTTCGCGTCGCGCGGGAGAAGTTCCCCGCAGTGACGGTCGCCGAAGCGCTCAAACATCCGACCTGGCGGATGGGAGATAAGATCACGATTGATTCCGCAACGCTTATGAACAAGGGTCTGGAGGTGATCGAAGCCTACTGGCTGTTCGGGATCCCCCCGGAAAAGATAGAGGTCGTGATTCACCCCCAGTCGATGATCCATTCGATGGTGGAGTTTGTCGACGGATCGATGAAAGCCCAGCTCGGTATTCCGGACATGAAGCTCCCCATCCTGTATGCGCTGGCCTATCCCGACAGACTGCCGTTCTCTTCCCGGCGCGTTGATTTCGGAACGCTTCGTGAGATGACGTTCCATCCACCCGACATGGAGAAGTTTGAATGCCTTCCCCTTGCGTTTCGCGCGCTCCGGATGGGAGGGACCGCTCCGGCGGTGCTGAACGCGGCAAACGAGGTGGCGGTCCAGATGTTCCTTGACGGGGATCTCCCGTTTTCCGCCATCCCCTCCGTCATCCGTGACGCGCTGAACGCGCATGCGCCGCTTCACCCGTTTACTCTGGCCGACCTCGAACGGGTCGATGCGGAGACCAGACTGCGGGCGCGCAGGATACCAGCCACGACATTTTCCTGACGGGACTTTCATGCAATTTCTGAAAACGGTGCTCGATTTTGTTGTGACGCTCGGTGTTCTTGTTTTCGTTCACGAGCTCGGCCACTTCCTTGCAGCCAAACTGTGCGGGATGAGAGTGGACCGCTTCTCCATCGGTTTCCCCCCAAGGGCGTTCGGCAGGAAGTTCGGGGAGACGGACTACTGCGTGTCGTGGCTTCCGATCGGCGGCTATGTGAAGATCGCCGGTATGGTGGACGAGAGCATGGATGTCGAGTTCCTCAACAAGCCGGCAGAGCCGTGGGAATTCCGCTCCAAACCGATCTGGCAGAGAATGATCGTGCTTTCTGCCGGCGTGATGATGAACCTCATCCTTGCGCTCGTAATTTTCTGGGCCGTTCACTATTCTACGGGGAAGACGCTGCGCGAGACCACCGAGGTCGGTTATGTCGCCGAGGAGAGCGCCGCCGCCCGCGCAGGCCTGAAGGAGGGAGACAGGATCCTCTCGGTCAACGACAACCCCGTCTCAGCGTGGGAACCGATGCTCGATGCTCTGTTTGCGGGCGTGACGCGGGGAGATGTTGCGCTTGCCGTTCGGCGCAGCGGGCGGGACACGGTACTCCTCCTTGCGGGCCGGGACGCTCGCGATCCCGGCCGCGCCGGGTTCGGCCTGGTCCCTGCCAATACCGAGATCGTCGTCGGTCCCCCCGAGCCAGGGAAGCCTGCGGAACGACTCGGGCTCAAGGTGCAGGACGTTCTCGTTTCGATCAATGGGGTCCCCATACGGGATCTCCAGAAGGTCCTTCAGCTCGTCAAACAGAACGCGGGAAAACAGATCACTATCGCGTGGAGGCGGGGGAGCGAGCAGATGAACGGGACCACCGTGCCGACACCGGACGGGCATATCGGCATTCCCATCGGCGAAAACTATACGGGACCCCGGACGCATGTCGACTATACGCTCCTCGGGGCACTCCCGGCGGGCGCAAGGTACATGGTCTACGTTACCATCAGCTTCGCCGATCAGATGTGGCAGCTGGTGACGGGCAAGGTGTCGTTCTCACAGTCGGTGGGCGGTCCGATCAAGATCGCACAACTCGCATCCCAGTCATCGGACCTCGGGTTGCTGACCTATCTGAGTTTCATGGCGTTGCTCAGCATTAACCTGGCGATCATCAACATTCTTCCATTCCCCGCGCTCGACGGCGGACACCTCTCATTTCTGGTGTACGAAGCGGTGTTCCGCAGGGAGGTGCCGCTGGCGGTCAAGCTCGGCCTGCAGAAAGTGGGGATAGCGGTGCTGCTGGCATTCATGGCCTTTGTCGTCATCAACGACATCATCCATTTCTGACGGCATTTCTGAACCAGGCTACATGCGCAGGGCTGCAATGAAAGACTCAAGATCACCGAAGATCTCTTTCACTGCCCCCGGCGGGGCGGTACCGTTGACAAGCGCGGTGAGCGCGTACACGCGCCCGTCGGCCGTGAGCAACACCGTCCTCATCCTGTCCCCCGATCCGCTGTACTCGACGTCGTATGAGACCGCTTCCACTCCGTTGACGTAGTAACGGTCGGGCTCCCGCACAAGGATGCCGGGTTTGCTCGACGTTTCCAGCGCTGCAGTCAACTTCGCGAGCTGCAGAAGTCCCTCTCCCCCCAGATCCGCTCTGTCGAAGGCGCGCAAGTGCACCTGCCGCACCGTCAGGCTCCCCGCGTAGTCGTCCCGCACGAGCCACACGGCCCGGTCCGCGGAGAGCGTGTCAGACGTTACGTCAAACCAGCCCGGGAGAGGCCGGTAGCGAATCGCTCCGTCGCGGGACAGGAGGTAGGAGGGCGCAGGGGCCGACGCGGCAGCGGGACCCGGGGTCGCGCACCCGCCACAGATGAGCACAACGCACAGGGAGGCACAGAGGGAGGAGCAGACGTCGGAGACGGGAAGAACGATCCGCCGCACCGGGCGAAGGGAGAAGTTGAGTGTCACGGACACGCCCCGGTCACCCCTACTCGCCGGATCTCTTGAACTGCTCGGCTTCCAGCGTGAACATGATGGAGATGCGGTGCGTGTTGTCGAGCTGCTCGGCCCCGGCGAATCTGGCAAACGAATAGTCGATGTTCAACTTCGGGAGGTGCACTCCGGCACCCAGTGTGAGCTGTTTCACGTCGCTGTACCCGGCCCGGAGTGCGATGAGGTTCCTGAATTCGTATTCCAACCCGCCGTGAAAGTCAAAGCTCACCGGACCGATGTGGGCTTCGGAGGCCGACTTGCGGTTCTCGAACCGGATGTCGAAGTCGGTAGCCGGCGCAATGCGCCCGCCGAGGAGATCAATGAAATACGCCGACCCGATTTTCACCGTCGGCGATATCAGATCGTTGCGGCCGGTGTTCCATGCCACCAGAGTCGTTGTGATGTCCTGCAGGTTGGCGCCGAAGGAGAGATTCTCGAACGGGCAGTACAGGAAACCGATGTCGAACCCGATCCCCATCGCACTGTACTCCGCAAGATCCCGGCGGATGAGCTTGACGTTGGCGCCATAGGAAAATGTCTCGTTCTGCCTGTGAGAATACGTGAAGTAGAGTGCCCAGTCGGCGGCATTGAAATACGTGACCCGTCCGGGATCGACACGCGTGAACTGAGTCGGGTCGTAGGTGAGGTTCCCGTTGGCGTCGACCCCTGCGTTCCGCGTGTCCGCGATGTCGTCCACACCGACACGGATGATGCTGAGGCCGAGGCTGGTGCTGGTGCCGACGGGGATCGCCACCGCACCGTAGTCGTGGTTGACAAGGCTGCCGAACTCGGAGTCATGCATCAGGATGAATTCCGGGTAGTTGATGCGGGAGAGTCCCGCAGGGTTCCAGTACCCGGCCGTGACGTCGTTCGCCAGGGCAACGAACGCACCCCCCATGGCAAGGGCACGAGCCCCGACGCCGGTGGAAATGAACTCGCCCGCGTACTTCGCTATTCCTGTCTGAGCCTGTCCGCCCGCAACCGGCACCAGAGCCGCCATCACATATGCCCACCTGGGGTGTCTCATATGTCCCCTTCTTTTCCCAAAATCCGAATATTGGCAACGAGAGTCAACCCGGCGAAGGTCTCCGCTAGATTGGCTCCGCCCCCAGTTCCCTTTTCATCGCTGCAATGACCGGGTGATCCCCCCCCTGCGACTCCGTCTCCGGATCCTTGAAGCGTGTGTCAACCGTCCCTCCCTGTGCGCCGCCGCTGACCTCAGGCCGCACGCCGAGGCGCACATTGAGTATCTTCTGAAGTACTTCGCCGATGAAATCCTTGTTCTTCAGTATGAGCGATGCCTGGAATTCATCCGACACCCCCAGGCGGACAATTCCCTGTTCGACGCCCAGCAGCACCGCGTTCTCGAGCGCAGGCCAGAGCGATATCTTTCTGGTGCGCACTTCGCCCAGGAACTCATTCCACCGGGATGAAAGTTCACCCGCGTTTATCCCTCCATGGGGGCGGGGAGCGGCCGGAGACTGCGTTACGGGCGCGGCCGGGCGGGGCTGGGCGGCCGGCCGGTCACCTGCGGACGGAGGAGGAGACGGCGGATGTCCCCCCTGCCGCCCCGCGAGTTCATCCAGCCGTTCGAGGAGTTCACCGACATCCTTCGCACGGGGGAGCGCGATCATCTGGACGACGTCTGCCTCGAGTCTGAAGCGCGGCTGCGTTGTCCACCTTAGCGCGGAGTCGGTCCCGGCGACAAGCCGCTGGAGCCTCAGGAGATCGGCAACACTGAGGAACTCCGCCTCCGCGGCATAGCGCGCTCGATAGACATCGGCGGCTTCGATCAGGAGCGTCGAGCCCGTCGTTTTTGCCACGAGGAGGTTGCGGAAGTGCTCGGTCAACCCGGAGAGGAACTCCCGGAGGTCATGCCCGCCGGTCATGATGTCATCGACGAGCGCGAGCCCTCCCCTCGTGTCGCCTGTCCTGATGAGGTCGGTCATGCGGAAATAGACCTCCTGATCGACGAGGTTCAGTGCTTCGACAATCTTGGCCCGTGTGACGGCGGTGCCGCAAAGCGCGACGACCTGGTCGAAGACGCTCTGCGCATCCCGGAGCGAACCGTCCCCCCTCCGCGCCATAAGGTGCAGAGCGTCTTCCTCAATGGTTAGTCCCTCTGCGAGCGCGATCGCCCGCAGATTCGCCGCAATTTCCTCTGTCCGGATCCGCCGGAAATCAAACCGCTGACACCGGGAGAGGATTGTGGCGGGAACCTTGTTGACTTCGGTGGTCGCAAATATGAACAGCACATGAGGGGGAGGCTCTTCCAGCGTCTTGAGGAGTGCGTTGAATGCCTCCTTGGTGAGCATGTGGACTTCGTCTATAATATACACCTTGTACGCACCCGTGGCGGGCGCGTAGCGGACTGACTCCCGCAGGTTACGGATCTCCTCCACCCCGCGATTGGAGGCACCGTCGATTTCCAGAACGTCGAAGCTGCGCCCTTCGGTTATCTCCCGGCAGCTTTCACACGTGTTGTCGGGATTCTGGTCGACCGGCGCACTGCAGTTCACCGCTTTCGCGAGCAGCCTCGCCGTGGTGGTCTTCCCGACGCCGCGCGGCCCGCCGAAGAGATACGCGTGCGCGACACGCTTTGTCGCCATGGCGTTCCGCAGGGTCGTGGTGACGTGCCCTTGCCCCGTCACTTCTTCAAACCGCATCGGCCGGTATTTCCGCGCCGTGACAACGTACTCGCTCATACGCCGGTCATGCTCCCTATTCTTTGGCCTGCTTTTTCGCCCGGGCTCTGGAAAGTCCCCGCGCGGGCGCGAAGACGTGACGGAGCCCCTCTTCGATGGTGCTTACCGGGATCAGGGTCAGCCCCTCCTTTACTTTCGCCGGGATGTCCGCAAGGTCTTTTTCATTCTCCCGGGGGATCAGGACCCTCCCGATGCCGCTCCTCTGTGCCGCGATCAGCTTTTCGTTGAGTCCCCCGATCGCCAGGACGTCACCCCGGAGTGTGATTTCGCCCGTCATTGCGACATCGCTCCGTGCCGGCTTTCCGCTGACGGCGGAATAGATGGCCATGGCCATGGTGATCCCCGCCGACGGCCCGTCCTTGGGGATGGCCCCTTCCGGGAGGTGGATATGGATTTCTTTCCCCTTGGAGAACGTCGCGGGGATGCCGAGTGCCCTGGCGTTCGAGCGGAGAAAGCTCAGCGCCGCCTGGGCGGATTCTTTCATCACTTCGCCGAGCTGACCCGTGAGCGTGAGCTTCTCGGGACCGCTCATCAGCGCGACGTCGACATTGAGGAGCTCTCCTCCCACACTGGTCCATGCCAGGCCGGTCACGGATCCCACCCTGTGCCCTTCCGCGCGCGGCCTGTTCCTGAAGCGTGGGACCCCTAGGTAGTGCTCGACTTTCTGCGGGTCGACTGTAAACGGGCGGGCAGATTTCTTTTTATTCTTCCCCCCGTTTTTCTGTCGGGCCAGGACGATGTCTTTTGCGACTTTCCTGCAGACCGAAGCGATCTCCCGTTCCAGGTTGCGAACCCCGGCCTCGCGTGTGTACCCGGTGATGATCGTGTCGATGGCCGCATCGGTGATCCCGATGGCCATCCCCGCGATGCCGTGCTCGGTGAGCTGCCGTGGGATGATGTGCCGGCGCGCGATCTCCCGCTTGTCATGCTGCATGTACCCGGCGAGTTCGATGATTTCCATCCTGTCCTGCAGCGGCAGCGGGATGGCGTAACGGACGTTCGCCGTGGTGATAAACATGACGTGCGAGAGGTCGTAGTCAATGTCCAGGTAATGATCGTTGAACGCAACGTTTTGTTCGGGATCCAGCACCTCGAGCATCGCGGAGGAGGGATCACCGCGGAAATCCATGCTCATTTTGTCGACTTCGTCCAGGAGCATCACGGGGTTGATCACGCCCGCCCGCTTCATCGACTGTATGATCTTCCCCGGCATGGAACCGATGTACGTCCTGCGGTGCCCCCGTATCTCCGCTTCGTCCCGCACACCCCCAAGGGAAATGCGCACCAGCTTTCTGCCGAGCGCGCGGGCGATTGATTTTGCGAGCGAGGTCTTTCCGACCCCCGGGGGACCGACAAAACAGAGGATCTGCCCTTTCATCTCGGTCACCAGATTGAGGACCGCGATGTGTTCCAGGATCCTCTCCTTCGGCTTTTCGAGGCCGAAGTGATCCTCGTCCAGGACCTTTTTCACGTGGTCGATGCTGAGGTTGTCTTTGGTCCTTTTGTACCAGGGAACGCTGACCATCCAGTCCAGGTAGCTCCGGATGACCGTTGATTCCGGGGAGAGGGGGGGGGTCTTTTTCAGCTTTGCGAATTCCTCGAGCGCTTTCTCCTCGGCCGGCTTCGACAGCCTGGCTTTCCGGATGTCTTCGCGAAGCTTCGTGAGTTCCGGAGATGCCTCTTCGTCGCCGAGTTCATCCTGGAGTATCCTGATCTGTTCCTGGATGAAGAACTTCCTCTGGGATCTGGCGATATTGTCGTGAACCTTGGTGTCGATCTCCTTTTCGATCTTGAGAACGTCGTTTTCAGAGTTCAAAATCCGTATCAGCTCGTGCAATTGTTCGCGCATGCCGTGGAGTTCGATGATTTTTTGCTTGACGTCCACGCTCTGCAGAATATTGGAGGCGATGTAGAATACCCTGCGCTGCGCGTCGCGTGTGTTCTCGAAGGCTACCAGCACCTCGCTCGGCACATTCCTGTTCAGGTGCACATACTCCGCGAAGAGACTGGAGGTGTGCCGCAGAAGGGCATCGAGCTCGGAGTCCATTTCCCCGGCGGTGGGACCGAGTGTGACCTCGGCCTCCAGGTACTTCGTGTTGGGCACAAACGTCCGCACGGAGGCCTGCACGATCCCGTCAACAAGGATCTTCATCAGCCCGTTCGGAAGCTTGAGGATCTGGATGATCTTGGCAAGCGTCCCGTCATGGTAGATATCATTCTCCCCGGGTTCTTCCGTCACCGAGTTACGCTGCGCGGCGAGAAAGATGTACTTCTCCCGCTCCAGCGCCTCGTTCACAGCACGGAGCGAGGATTCTCTCCCCACCAACACGGGGAATATCATGTATGGAAAAACGACGACGTCCCGGAGAGGGAGAACGGGGAGGCGTGTGGGGAGGCCGTCGCGACGGTCGCCGGCATGGAGTGTTTCGGCGGATGATTCCTGGGAGATGTCCACATTCGACACGGGGTGATGAAGACAGAAAAAGGTGTCACGTCGACACCTTTCACGGTATGTACTGAAATATACCAACGGCGGGGACGTTTGTCAAGGTGGCGTGCGCACAGGCGGGGTGGGCATGCGTCAGTGTGGATGCAGGGGAGAACGGGAGAATGTGCACACGGAGTTCACCACGCGCCCGGGACGTCTGCCTCGGCAATGTGCGCCATCAGATGCCCGCCGTCCATGGGAGCGACGGCGGCGCAGAGCGTGCGGCCACTGACCCACAGGACAACGGCCGCACCGCCCGGGGCGATGCAGCGATGCCAACCCGTCCGGTCCAGGTCGTTCTTCGCTTCCCTGGAAAGATGCAGTGTGTCCCCCTTCATCACGGATTCACGACAGGCCTGATACAGATAAATGAACTGCAGCCCGTGTTTGTACACTACGTGCGCGAGGCGCATCCCGTGGTATTCGTTCACGGTGCCTCCGACCAGCGTGCACTCTTTCATTGCGGGAATGAAGACCGGAAAACCGGTCTTCCCCTTAAAGTAGGCCCGCACGTACTCCGGCCGGTCTGAGACTACCTGCGGCACGATCTCACCCTTCAGCACCGCCTCGTAGTTGGAGGCGGACTGGCGCACGACGTCGCTGCCGGAGAGGGACCCGGCGCTCTCTACACCGTCCGGGGGAGGGGCATGCCGGGAGAGTATGTAGACGATGGCGGCGAAGGAAAGGACAAATGCAACCACGGGTGTGGCCCGGGGACGACGCAGGAAGTCAGCGAACGCGCGGGCGGGGCTGGGCCCCCGGTGAACGTCACTCTCCAGCGTGCACGCGAGTATGGAGGCGAGAACGCTGTCGGGAACCCTGGCCGGATGGAGGCGGGCACGGATCAGAGCTGCAAGGCTTCGTTCTTCCTCATAGTCGTGGCGGCAGGAGGGACAGAGCCTTGCGTGTTCCTGAAATAATGCCTGATCCTTCCCGGAAAGCCGGTCGTCTACGGCGGGCGTGATACAATGGCTGAATTCTCTGCAATTCACTGGCGGGCTTTCATCGTGCACGCTCCCCTTCCCCGCGTTTACTGTTCCTGAGCAAGGCCACGCTGGCGTGCATATTCCCTGAGCCGGCCACGGAGGAGCTTTCTCCCGCGGTGCAGCCGCGATCGGACCGTACCGAGGGGGCATTCCATGAACGTGGCAACTTCTTCGTACGTCAATGCCTCAATGTCGCAAAGTATCACGACCGTGCGAAATTCGTCGGGGAGCGATGCGATTGCATCCGTGATCTCATCATCGAGCAGGTTGCCGAACATCGATTCCTGCAGATCATTCTGATCAGCAGCCCCTTCACCCCTGGTCGAGTACAGACTCTTGACGTCGTCGTATTCGACCTTGTCCGGCTCTCGTACTTCCTTCCTGTAGCGATTGATATACGAATTCTTCAAAATTCTGAACAACCACGCCCGGATGTTGGTTCCCTGTTCATAGGAGTCCCAGAAGCGGTAGGCTTTGAGGTAGGTTTCCTGGACAAGGTCGTCGGCATCGGAAGGGTTGTTGGACATGCGGAGAGCATAGTTGTAAAGGAGGTCCGTGTGAGGGAGCGCCTCCTTCTCAAATGACCGCTGTCTCTCGCTCGCTTGCGTCTTCATCGGATTTCGCCGGTCGACCTTGGATGGGGTAAGAACAGTCCACGGGAGTAAAATACGACGCTTTCAGTCCAGGTTCAACTTTCAGCCGGTCGTTCCGCCTCCTCTAGTGAAAGGTCGGTGCAAAATGAATCTGCAGCGCATCAGTGATCCGGGCCAGGGGAAGCACGGCATCGACGACGACGTATGCGGCGCTCAATCGCCTCCCGCTGCCGTCTAGTTCCTCCAGTGCCCCGTGGAGACTGAGATCGCCGATTTCGCTACACCGTACAGAGAGAGCCGCCGCTTTGTCACCCCTCTTGTGCGGGGGGGGGTCGTACATCAATCCGATGTCCGCACGGGCCGACCAGCCACCCGATCCATTGTGCAGTTCGACGCCGCGAATGATGATGTCATACATCATCCTGCCGTTGGGGAGAAGCTGCCGGTACCAGTCCATCTCGGTGTCCTGGTACGACCCGTCACCGATCGCCCGGATTGCGGTGAGAAGCGCAATGTAATTCAGTTTCCGGATGAAGAGCTTGTCGGGGTCACCCGGCCAGTGCCCCGACTCGATCAGAACCGTGCTGGTTCCCCACGACTGCATATTGTCGCCGAACGCGCGCGGCTCGTAGGCGTCGTCGTACGTTGCGATGTGGCCGCCGACGAACTGGCTGAGCGCGCGCGTGATAAGCGCGCCGATTCTCATGGCACGAAGCCTGACGGGAGGCGTGGAACGCTTCTCATCCAGCGCGGGTGCAAGGAGAGAAAGCGCGGCCACTTTCGGGGTGACTCCGACGGAGGAGAGACCCTGGTCGTGGAGATTGAAGCCGTAGGCGGGCTTCAGCCGTCGTTGTGCTTCACGCAACAGCCGCGCCTCCGGAGTGACGAGCATTCGCGCATCCCTGTTCATGTCGATCTGAACCGATGTCTGACGTTGGATGCGTTCAGCGCCGTCGGGGTTTACCATCGGGATCACGAACACAGATGTCTGTTCGAGCATTTCCGAGACCCAGCTTTCCTTTCCCTTGTCTTCGACCAGCATGTTGAACAAATCCATCAGCGCGAGCGTCGCCGTGGATTCGTCCCCGTGCATCTGTGACCAGAGGAGAATCTTCTTTTCTCCGTGACCGAACGAAATCTGGTAAATGCTCCGTCCCTCGACGGATTTTCCCAGCTCACTCATGGAAAAGAGACTGTTGCCCCGGCTCACCAGTTCCCTCATCTCCGCGACAATTTCCCGATGGCAACAATTGGCCGGTCGCAGGTAGAAGAGCCTGTACTGCTCATACGTCGAAAAGAGATATGTTGCCAGCGCGTTGGGCGTCATGCTTTCATCGGGCGTGAGGTTCGGACTGCTCGAGGATTTCAAAATATCGCTTGATGAGATCCTCGTATTCCCGGGCGTACCCCTCTTCCAGCGCCTTCTGCATATCCCTGCGCAGCCTGCTCCTTCCCTGGATCGTCGTGAGATCGATGGAGGCGGGACTTTCCCGCAGCATGTCCTGCCCCGCCGTGGATGTTCGCTTTTTCTCGTAGTCGCGTTCCCGCGTGGATCGCTGCGCGTCAAGGAGCCGGGAGAGAATACGGTCTTCTTTCCTGGCGGTTTCCGGATTGAAGTTCCCCGTCGTCAGGTCCGTTTGCACTTCCACCATCTCGCGCGCGGCCTGGTTCAGGTCCCCCATGAGTTTTTTCAGGTCGCCGGCCGCCGCCGCTTCACGCGCAAGCTGCTCCAGCGATTTCCTCACCATCCCCTGCTCTCCTGCCAGCCTCGACATTTCGGCCGCCTGCGCCGGGGTCATCGCCCCGAGATTCCTCGAGGCATTGTTGATCCCCCCCTGCTGCGATGAGAGCCGCTGGAGCCGCTGCATCAATCCCGCCATACCCATCCCCTGCCCCCCTCCCTGCTGCATCGCATTCATCGAATCCTCGACCCTCTGCGCCGCCTCATTCAGCGAACCCATGGCATCGGTCTGCTGCGCTGATGCCGCCGACCGGTTCCGCTGCGCGAGAGAGCGCATGGCGTCATTCATGTCGCGCAACGCGTCCCCGATGGACTTTCCCATTTCGGGGGTCACCCCGAATGTTTTCTCGGAAAGCGCCGCGAGCTGGTCCGCCACCATGCCGAGATCGCGCATCACGTCCATCTGTCCTTCTTCATTGTCCCGGAACCGCCGGCTGTTCGGCTCCAGGCTTTCTGACTCGTTTTTGAGCGCCTCTTCCCTCCGGGAGAGGTCCAGGAGATCGCGCATCGACCGGCGCATGGCGTTGAGAATCTGGCGTTGCTGGTTCTGTCGCATCTCCTGCTGCATTTTCTGCAGGTGGTCGCCGAGCTTCGCCATCGACGAGAGCGCCTGCTTCTGACCGCGGGACGCCTGCCGCGGCTGCATGTGCTCCATGTCCCGGGAGATCTGTTCCATGCGCTCGTCCAGGCTGTCCCGGCTCATTTCCTGCTGCGCGTTTTCGAGTTCACCCAATGGCATCTCGGCGGGGAATTCCTCCATCTTCTTCTGGAGATCTTTCATCTGCGTTTTGAGAGCATCAAGATGCTCTTGTACTTCTTTCTGTTCCCGCTGCAGTTGTTCCATCCTGGCCTGATCGCCGGCGCGGGCATTCTCGGTGTTCTCCCTCAGGGCATCCTGCTGCTTGACCATCTGTTCCGTCCGCCGCACGGCCTCGTCGACCTTCTGTTCGATCTGAATTCTCCTGAGCAGGCTGAGCGTCCGCTCGATGCTTTTGCGGAAGGTCTCTTCGGAAAGACTGAATTGCTGCATCGCCTGCCGGAGTGCTTCGGGACTCATCTGCTGCATGGCCTGCTGGAGCTGTTTCATTGCCTCGGCAAACTCAGGCGACGACATCTGGGCCATCAGCTGCTGAAGCTCCTGATACTTGTCGAGCGTCTCTTTGGAGAGCACACGGTTCCTGGAGAGATCCTCGGCCATCCTGTCGACAGCCGTCTTGACCGAGTCCATCTTTGTCCGGACTTCGTCGTATTTCTTGAGAAGCTCACCTGCTTTCTGGCGGTCCTGCCATTCCATCTTGTCGGCGGAAGTCCGCAGGGACTGTGTCAGCTCCTCCATCTCCCTTCGCGCTTCTTTTGCCTGCTTCAGGGCGTCCTGCATCCCTTCGATGCTGGCTTCATGCCCCTTGTCGGCCTGCGCGAACACTTCGTCCATCGACGGGAGGCGAAGAGAGTAGATTTCGCTGATGGCTGATTTCGGGCCGGAGATTATGTCGTTGTCGAATACTTCGACGAAATAGCTGACGACATCCTCGGGCACCAGATGAAGGCCTGCGACGGACCACCGGTAGGCCACAAGGGCCCCTAAGGTCGCCCCCGGGGGGAGTGGGAGCGGAACATATGTGAACGTCTGTGCGGGTTCCTCGTATTTTGATTGCACGAGTTTGTAGCCGAGGCGCACGCTGCTGAACCCGTAGTCGTCGGCGATCTTCGCCAGGAGATTGACGGGAGTTGTGTCGGTGAGGTCGAGGTTCTCTCCCGGCGCGAGAAGGGTGACCGTGGGAAAAGCGTCGGGAATGATTTTCAGAGAGTATTCCACCGGGTCGATGCTCCCGGTCCCGGTGCTGTCCCGCAGGTCGATGTGATAAGATCGTTCCTTCATCAGGACGAGCGTGCCGTGCGCTTTCTTCGCCGTGATTTCGAGCGGGAGCACCGCGCTGTCGCTCAGGGAGATCTGTCCCGTTTTCAGAACCTTGTTTGCCTCGATGTCGAACCGGATCCTCGCCCCCCGCAGGGCGGCAACTTCCCCCACGTTATCATCCTGCTGACGCTCCGGAAGCCTGCTATAGGCCGGCGGTGTCACAGCGACGCGCAGCACTCTGACGAGCGGCCGGTCCATCACCGTGAGTGTATAGTCATCCCCGCGGACCCCCCGGGCATGGACGTAGTACTCCGTTGTTTCGGTAAGCGATGCGAACTGGTGGCGGAACTGGCCGGCGGCGTCCGCCCGGAGGACCCTCTCTTCGTAGTAGAGGTCCCCCCGCCTGCGGTATGCGATCGTGATCTCGCCGGGGGTTTCCCCGATGACGCGCACGCGGACCGGAATGGTCTCTCCCTTGACGAGTTCGCGCGACCCGGGCTCGACGACAAACCGGAACTGGGGCGGCAAAGCGTACGCTTCGCTCCAATGGAGGAGACGGTCCGCGGCACCGAAGAAGGCGGTTGGGAAGAGGGCGAACACGAGAACGCCGGAGAGAGTGCAGACAAGGAGGAACCGGCCCATGCGCCGCGAGCCTGCACGGTCGACCGTCGATGTGAAGTCGATCCCTTCGCAGTCATCGCGGAGGTCTGCAAGCGAGGCTTCGATGAGGTCGCCGGAGTACAGGCGCCGGGTGTCCCCGTCCGCGACGAGCTGCAGCGCGTTCACGAGGCGGTCGTTCACACGGGGAATGGCACGGCCCACTTCGCGGGCGGTCTCCAGGTCGTCTTTCCCGGAAAGCACACCCGCAAGCCGCCCGAGTGGCCGGCCGATCCGCATCAGAAAGAGGATGACGGCAATGAGGAGAAGCAGCCAGAAAAGAATCGTCCGGCCCGCCACCCCGAAGTTGAACAGTTCCTCACCGATGAGCGCGAGGAGGAGAGCACCCAGAAAGACGGAACCGGAGAAGGCGGCGCCATGGATGATGCCGGCAATGTCCTGTTTCTTGCGCACGGCTCCCAGGCGCTCTTGAAACTCCGTATGAATGCCGGTCGTGTCCACACCGTCCCCCTAGTGGGTCAACACCCAGACGACAAGATTGGTCCCGAAACGGAGGGCCTCCTGGCGCTTTTCCTCCGGATCGCCGTGCACCTCGGCATCCGCCCAGCCGTCGCTGGGATTGGATTCATAGGTGTAGTAGAGAACAAGCCGTCCGTGCAGGAATATCCCGAATCCCTGCGGTGCTTTTCCGTCGTGCTCGTGCGTTTTCGGGAGGCCGGCGGGGAACTCAAACTGGCAGTGGTAGAGCCCGTAGGAGAACGGGATCTCAACGAGGTCCTCCCCGGGGAATACCTTTTTTATCTCGCGACGGAACGGTTTGTTCATCCCGTAATCGTCGTCGGCGTACAGAAATCCTCCGTTTTCCAGGTATGCCCTGAGCCGCCGCGCTTCCGATTCCGAGAACGCGATGTTGCCGTGCCCGGTCATGAAGAGGAACGGGTGTGAGAAGAGAGCGTCGTCTGCGATATCGACGAACTGGTAACGAGGATCCGTATCGATCCCTGTGACACGGTGGACGAACGTCAGGAGGTTGACTTCAGAGGAGGGATCATTGTACCAATCGCCGCCTCCGGCGTATTTCAGCCGCGTGATGGCGAAGGCACTCGTGGGAATTCCGGACTGGGCAAAGGCCGCCCCCGTCCCAAGGAGCAGGGCAAGCAACAGGTGCTGCACATTTTTCATGCAGCCAATCTATCAAAAGAGGGGAGAAGAATCAACCGCGCCCCCGCCCGTCGGATGCGCCCGCCGCTTCCGGGATAGTTATCAATCCATGATCTTGCGCAGGAACGCGGGTTTTTCCGGATCCGACTTGTCGATTTTTTCCCTGTTACCTTCCTGCTCCGTGCGGTAGTGCGTCATGGGAATGTCAACACCCCGGCGGACATATGCCGGCTCGTCGTATTTCTGGAGCTCGGAGACGCCCGACGGAATCTTTTCGACAGTCTTTGCCACCCTGGGCATCCGGGCGACCGATGGCGAACTGCCGCGACGATTGAATCCTGTGGCAATGACGGTCACCATCACTTCGTTCTCTACGTTCCCGTCGATGACGGCACCGAGTATGACGTTCGCATCTTCCCCCGCGGCTTCGCGAATGATTTCCGTCGCCTCATCGACCTCCACCAGCGTCATGTTCGAACCGCCGGTGATGTTCACGAGTACTCCCTGGGCCCCGGAGATGGAGACATCTTCGAGCAAGGGACTCGAGATGGCGAGGTGTGCCGCCTCGACAGCGCGGTTCTCCCCCGTGGCGATCCCCGAACCCATGACCGCGTCTCCCATCTCCCGCATCACGGTGCGCACGTCGGCAAAGTCGACGTTGATCAGCCCCGGGACCGTGATGAGCTCCGAGATCCCTCTGGTGGCACCGTACAGGACCTGGTTGGCGATGTCGAAGGCTTCCTTCAGGGGGGTGTTCCTGTCCACGATCGAGAGGAGCTTCTGGTTGGGAATCACAATCAGCGTGTCCACCTGCTTTTTCAGCTCCTCCAGCCCGGTCTCCGCCTGCGCGGCACGCTTCTTCCCCTCGCAGTTGAACGGCCGCGTGACAATCCCGACGACGAGCGCGCCGAGGCTCTTGGCGATGTTGGCAACCATGGGGGCTCCGCCCGTCCCCGTCCCTCCGCCCATACCGGCGGTGATGAATACCATGTCGCTTCCCTGGAGGGCACGCGTTATCTCGTCCCGGTCTTCTTCGGCCGCCCTGTGGCCGATCGAGGGATCCGCTCCCGCCCCCAGTCCCCGGGTCAGGTTCTTCCCGATCTGGATCTTGTTCGAGGCGAGGTTACGCTCCAGCGCCTGGAGGTCAGTATTGATTGCAAAGAAGTCGACTCCGTGGAGTCCTTTGTCGATCATGCTGTTGATCGCATTTCCCCCACCGCCTCCGACTCCCACAACGCGAATTTTTGCGCCACGATCGAGACCATTGTCGAGTTCGATCACCGGATGTTCCTCCTTTGTTGAATGAGACAAACCTTGTGCGTTCCGCTCCGGACGTTCAGAGCTGGTCAAACCATTCTTTCATCTTGTGCGCCATGCGCGTCATCGACTTGTCCTTTTTTCCGGCCTGCGCGGGCGCCGGCACCCTGTCGCGAAACTTGATCCCGTGGTAGACGAGCCCGACGGCGGTGGAATACGCCGGGTTCTCGATTTCACGGACGAGCCCGCCGGAGAACCCCGTCGGGATGCCGATTTTCACCGGCATGCCGAGTACCTCCTTCGCGAGCTCGGCCGTCCCCTTGATGAGGGCCCCGCCGCCTGTGAGCACCACACCCCCGGAAAGGTGTTTTGAGTATCCCGAGCGCTTGATCTCGAGCGCGGCGATCTCCAGGATCTCCTCCATGCGCGGCTGGATTATCTGCGCGAGGAGCTTCTTGTCGATCTCGATCGGGGCGCGGCCTCCCACCCCGGGGAGGACGATCGGTTCGTTGTCGACGACCGCCGGGACATAGGCAAACCCGTGCTCTTTTTTCAGTTTCTCGGCCTGTTCGTTCAGTATGCCGAGCGCCTTCCTGATATCGTCTGTGACTTTCTTGCCGGCGATGCCGATGACCGCGGTGTGGCGGATTGTCCGTTCTTCAAAGACCGCCAGGTCGGTCGTGCCCCCGCCGATGTCGAGGAGGGCGATCCCCACTTCCTTCTCCTCGTCGTCGAGCACGGCGTAACTCGAAGCAAGGGGTTCGAGTACCATGTCGCTCACCTCGAGGCCCGCCCGCTGGACACATTTATATATGTTCTGGGCGGCGCTGACGAGGCCGGTGATGATGTGCACGTTGGCCTCCATACGGACCCCCGCCATCCCCAGAGGATCGTAGACACCGTCCTGGCCGTCGACGATGAACTCCTGCGGGATGACGTGAATGATTTTTCTGTCGGAGGGGAGAGCCACGCGCTTGGTGTCCTCTATCAGCCTGTCGATGTCCGCCTGAGTCACTTCGTGGTCGGCGCCGCTTATGCCGATCACGCCGCGACTCTGGAAGCTCTGGATGTGGTCTCCGGCGATGCCGACAATCACCGACTTGATCATGACCCCCGAGGAGGCCTGCGCTTCCTGCACGGCCGTGACGATCGAGTTTGTCGTGCGGTCGATGTGGGTCACGACCCCCCGCGTCATCCCGTCCGAAACTGCACGGCCGACACCCAGAATGTTCATGCGACCGTGCTCATCGGTGCCTGCGACGACAGCACAGACTTTGGTCGTTCCGATGTCGAGACCCACAATGATATTGTCCATGACTGTTTCCTGTGTGGAAGTGAAATGCGTTTACTGCGCCGGGCGGTCGCGTCCCTCGTCCCAGCGGACGACGACCTGATCGGCAAAGCGGAGGTCGACGGTTTTCAGCTGCGTCGCCCCGCGTTGCATCACAATCTGTTTCCAAAACCCGTCGAGTTTTACAAGCTTCACGGCGATGTCCCCCCGGCCGAGCACGACGGGAACTCCGGTCTCGGCCGTGAACAGCACATAGGTGCTGTCCCCCGCACAATGGACTTCGGAGATCATGTGGTATAGGTCGACCCCTATGCGCTCCGCGGTTGTGAGGATCTCGAGCGCCTCACGGAGGCGTCGTGTCCTGATCTGCTGCCCCGGAAGGCAGTCGGCGAGCGGCACGTCGCCCGTGATGACCGGCAGATCAAACATGTGCCCGGACCGGACCGGCGGAAGCACGTATCCCTCGGCATCGAGATAGAGAATCCGGTCGAGGATCAGGGCGGCGATCGGTGTCCGCTCCGTCACAGTGATGGCAATCCCGTCCGGGATCTCACGTGCAACCGCGACACTCTTCATGAACGGGTTCTGCTGCACTCTCAATCGCGCTCCGTTCAGGTCCACGTCGAAGAGTTTTCCGTTTTTGAGAATGGCCGCCATCCTGACGATGTCGCTGTCCGCGACGATGCTGTTCCCCTCCGTCCGGACCCGGAGAACCCGGAAGTCTCGCTTCCAGGAGTTCGCCGTCACGGCCATCATGACGACCCCGGAGAGGAGGAGGGCCGTAAGGACGAGTCCCCAGCCTGTGCGCCCCCGTGCAGAATTGGACGGTCTGTCCATTGCTCAGGCACCCTCACGCACGACGCCGCTTTTGAAACCGGTGGAGAGCATCTCAGTGCGATCCTTTCCGGAGTGAAATGAATTGCTCGCCGAATTTCCAGATATCTCCCGCTCCCATCGTGATGACCATGTCCCCCGGTCGCGTGATCGTCATCAGATACCCCGGCACGTCTTTTTTCTCCGCCACGTAGTGCACCTGTTTGTGACCGTACTCCTTTGCCGCGTTCGCAATCAGTTCGCCGGTCACTCCCTGAATCGGTTCCTCCCGTGCAGGGTAGACGTCGGTCACGATGAGCACGTCGGCGTTGAAGAATGCCCGCCCGAATTCATCGTAGAAATCACGCGTGCGGGAATACAGGTGCGGCTGAAAGACGCACACGGTACGCCGGCGCCATCCTGCCTTGGCTCCCGCAAGGGTGGCCTTGATCTCCGTGGGATGGTGTGCGTAGTCGTCGATCACGGTGATCCCGTCAAGCTCCGCCTTCACCTCCCACCGGCGGAAGACCCCGGTAAACTTCTCGATCCCCGCCTTGACTTTCGAAAACGGGACATGCAGTTCGAGTCCGACGGCGGTGGCCGCCAGCGCGTTCTGGACGTTATGGACCCCGGGAATCTGGAGTTCGATCCCTCCCAGCTCCTTCCCGTTGCTGAGAACGGTGAACTTCATCATGTTCTGGCGGTGCACGATGTCAACGGCCTGCAGATCGGCCTGGCCGTTGAGCCCGTACGTCACGATCTTCTTCTTGATCTTCGGCATGATGTCCTGCAGTGCCGGTTCGTCCAGGCAGAGAACGACGAAGCCGTAAAAAGGGACTTTCCCGGCGAACTGGATGAACGCGGACTTGATGTCGTCGAGGTCCCTGTAACAGTCAAGGTGGTCGGTTTCCAGCGACGTCAACACCGCGATCGTCGGCGTGATGGAGAGAAACGATCTGTCGAATTCATCCGCTTCAACGACGATAAATTCCCCCTTGCCGAGGCGGGCGTTGGAACCCGCAAGCCCGCGGAGCCGCCCCCCCACGATCACCGTGGGATCAATCCCCCCCTCCATCAGAACGAGGCTTACCATAGAGGTTGTGGTGGTTTTGCCGTGCGTCCCGGCGATACCGATCCCGTATTTCAGGCGCATGACCTCCGCGAGCATTTCGGCACGCCGGATCACCGGGATTTTCCGCCGGTGTGCTTCCACCACTTCCGGGTTGTCGCTCCCGACCGCCGAGGAGTATACGAGCGCGTCGACGTCGGGCCCCAGGTTGCGCGGATCGTGCCCAATCATCACGCTGACGCCGAGCACCTGGAGCCGTTCGGTGTTCTCGCTGGCGGCACGATCGGACCCTGTAACGGCGAACCCCTCGTCGTTGAGGATCTCGGCGATACCGCTCATGCCGATCCCCCCGATACCGACAAAATGAAGTTTTCTGATCGATGAGAACATGATCGTGCTACCTGTCAGTCAATCCCGGTTTTCGCCATCTGGTCTGTTTCCTTTTCGGCAGATCTCCGGCGATGCGCGTCATTTCCGCCACCAGATCCCGTTCACGTTCATAACGCCCGACCCGGATTCGGAAGACACGCCGCCGCTCTTTCAGCTTGAACACGATGACCTGGAATCGACCCCCGGTCTGCACGCGCGGTTCGCGCCCGATGTGCATCCATTCGATTTCCGCGAAGGGGACGCGACGTTCCTGCCATCGGTGTTTGAACACAAAGGCATTGTGCGTGATAATCAGCCGGCGGTTTCGGATAAAATTGAGGCCGAGCGTGACGAACGACATCAGGACGAAAAAGACGATGACATACATGATCGGATCGTTCAGCACATAGAGGAACTCCCGTTCGATGAAGTTCCCCCGGATCCCGCCGTAGAGCACGAGCGTCACCAGGTAGATGAGCGCCTGGAGATAGTAGAAATCGAGCTTGTATCTGAATGTCTTATCCTGTTCCATTGGCATCATCGCGCTCGCGCAAGTCGTTCGATTGCATCGGCCAGCACACCGGCCGCTCCGGGTTTGCCCAGAAGACGGGCAGCCTTTCCCATCGTTTGCAGCCGTTCCCCGTCGTTCAGAAGTCCTCTGACAGCCGCGGGGAGGAGCGTTACCGCCTCGGCATCAGGTACGAGGATCCCCGCTCCGGCTTCTGCCATGGCTTTTGCATTTTCAGTCTGGTGATCCGCTGCGGCATAGGGATACGGGATGAGTATCGACGGTACCCCGGTCCTTGTTAGTTCCGCCAGCGATGTAGCCCCTGAACGGCAGACCGCAAGATCGCATGCCGCGTACGCACACTCCATCCTCTCGATGAACGGATACAACTTCACTTCCTCCCGGTACTCCCCGAACGCCCGCCGGAGGGTCTCAAAATCCACGTCGCCGGTCTGCCAGATGACCTGTATCCCTCCACCGGCAAGACTCCCTGCCAGGGGGGCCATCGCCGCGTTGATGGTGGCGGCGCCCCGGCTTCCTCCAAAGACGAGAAGCGTTTTTTTCCTTGCGTCGAGCCCGAAGAACCGCGCCCCTTCCTCCCTGGTGACCCCGCCGAGAATGTCCCGCGTCGGATTTCCGCTCAGGCGGATATTGTCCCTGCGACGCAGGTAACTCCCCGAGTGTTCGAACGCAATGTGGACCTCGTCTGCGCGCGGGGCGAGCATCCGTGTCGTCGCCCCCGGAACGCTGTTTTGCTCCTGGATCAGCGTCCGCCGCCCGAGTATCTGCGCCGCGGCCACGACCGGCCCGCACACATACCCCCCGGTCCCTATCACAACGTCGGGCTTCTTCCTCCACAGTATCAGGGCTGACTGGAGAAGCGCAACAAACACCTTGACTGGGAACAGCAGAGTCCCAGCGGAGAGCCGCCGCCGGAACCCACTGATCCATATCGTGAGCAGCGGATATCCGCGCCCCGGCACAACCCGCGATTCAATCTTTCCTTCAGTCCCCACGAACACGATAACGGCATCGGGATGCCGGCGCATGATCTCGTCGGCGATCGCCAGGGCCGGGTAGAGATGACCGCCTGTTCCCCCGCCGGCAAATACCAGTGTCAGGGGCCGCTCGCCCATCACGCCCTGCTGCCGGCGGCGCCACTCCGCAAGGGCTCCAGAGGACGTATGCCCGCGGAGACGGCGCTCAAACGGGGATGGAGGTCGGTTTGCGTGGAAATGTTCAACAGCACACCGACGGCCGCGCACGTGATGAGCATCGCCGTCCCCCCATAGCTGACGAACGGCATGGGAAGCCCCGTGGTCGGCAGTATCCCGAGGGTCACCCCGGCGTTGATCAACGCGTACAGCGTGATGGTGGCAGTGATCCCCATGGCGAGCAACCTGCCGAGTTCGTCCCGCGCATGCATCGCGATTTTCATGCCGCGCAGGAATATTAACAGGAACAAAAGAATGAAAAACAGCGTGCCGATCAAACCGTATTCTTCCCCGACGATCGAAAAAACAAAATCACCGTATGACTCCGGCAGGAAATGATCGCGCTGGTGGCTCCCGCCGGGACCGAGGCCGAATATCCCTCCGTTGCCGAACCCGATTATCGCCTGTGTCAGCTGGTGCCTGGCCTTCTGCATCCCTTCACCTTCACCCATCCCCATGTAGCTCATGATCCGCTGCATCCGGTATTCCGCACTGACCATGTAGAGAACGAGCAACGGCACGAGCGCGCCGAGCGTAAGCGCAATGTGGGAGACGCGGGCACGACCGATGAAGAGCATTGCAAGGCTTATCGCAAAGATCATCGCTCCCATGCTGAAATTGGGCTGGGCCAGGACAAGCACCGTCACCGCGCCGATCCAGATCAGCATCGGCAGGAATCCTTTTCTGAAATCCTTCACCATCTCTCCCTTTGCGGCCATGAGGACGCTCAGGTGGAACACGAGGGCAAATTTCGCAAAATCGGACGGCTGAAGTCCGAACCCGCCGATAAAGAGCCACCGGGTTGCCCCCTTGAATCTTCCGCCCAGAACGAGCGTGACAAGGAGCAGGACGATAGAGACGATAAGCGCCGGCTTCGTGAGCTTTTTGTACCTGTGATAGTCGATTTGCATGAAGACGAAAATCGCGCCAAAGCCGAGCAGGACTTTTATCGCGTGACTTCCCAGGACTTTTCCGCTTTCCCCCAGCCGGTCAAGTGCCCACGTGGAGCTGGCGCTGTAGACCACGCCGAGGCTCAGGACCATCAACGTGAGGACCGAGAGAAAACATGCCAGATCTATGTGGTTCCTCTCCTGCCGCATGGGAGGCTCAGGTTCGGGACTTCAGGGACATCACCACCTCCTTGAACACTTTGCCGCGGTGCTCATAGTTCTCAAACCAGTCAAACGACGCGCATGCGGGGGAGAGAAGCACGATATCGCCGGGACGAGCGAGACGCCGTGCCGCCGACACCGCCTCGCTCATCGTTGCTGCCGGTTCAACAGGCACCACCGGCGCGAATGCCGCGCGGACCTTGTCAGCCGATTCCCCGATGGCGACGACGGCCCTGACGTTTTCCTGTACAGGTTCCCGCAGGCGCCCGTAGTCGTTCCCCTTGTCCCTCCCCCCCATCAGGACGACCAGGGGCCTGTCGAAGGCCCGGAGGGCGTACCATACCGAATCCACATTTGTCGCTTTTGAATCATTCACGTATGCGATCCCATCGAGCTCACGCACAAATTCAAGACGATGCTCCACCCCCTTGAAATTCTTGAGCGTCGCCCTGATTGACGCCGGGGGGACCCCCATGACTATCGCCGCGAGGGACGCTGCCATGGCATTCGCCAGGTTGTGTTCCCCCGGGATGCTGATCGCGTCGGACCGGATAATGTCGTGTCTTTTTCCCCCCGTAGCGACCGTGAGCACCCCTCCCGAGAGGAAAGCACCCCGTTCGAGGGGCTGCCGGATGCTGAAGGGGAGGAGCTTCACGGCCGCGACAACGTCTCTTGTCACGGCCATGCGCGTCACCTCGTCATCGGCATTGTAGATAAGCACATCGCCCGTACCCTGATTCATGAAGACCCGCTCTTTCGCCGCAATGTAGTTTCCGAAGCTGTGCTGATACCTGTCCAGATGATCCGGCGTGATGTTCAGAATCGCCGCGACCTTCGGCCTGAAGGAGCGGATGTAGTCGAGCTGGAAACTACTCACCTCCAGTACCACCACCGCATCGCCGCTCAGGGTGCCGACGACCTCGGAGAACGCCGTGCCGATATTCCCCGCCACTGCTGATGACATCCGCGCGTCGCTGAACATTCTCCCTGTGAGGGCCGTTGTCGTGGTCTTACCGTTGGTGCCGGTGATAGCCACAACCGGCGCCGGACAAAACCAGCCCGCGACCTCAAGTTCGCTTACGACTCCGATGCCCATCGCGAGTGCTTCTTGTACGAGCGGGACGTCGGATGGAACTCCAGGGCTCACGACGACAGTGTCCGCATCAAGGACCCGGTGTGAGTTTACCCCGAACTCATACGCCACGCCGATGGCTTCGAGCGCAGCGGCGGCCGGCGCCATTTTCTCCGGAGGCGCGCTGTCGCTCAAAAACACCGTTGCTCCCCGCTCGACGAGCAGTCGCGCCACGGCAAGTCCGCTGCGGGCGCCGCCGAGAATGCTGTACCGAACACCGCCCGGCAGTAATTCGCTCACCGTTCATCTCACTTTGAACGTTGCAAGGCTCAGGATCATGAGCAATATCGCAACGATGTAGAACCGCGTGACTATTTTGGGTTCCGGCCATCCGAGCATTTCAAAATGATGGTGGAGCGGCGCCATCCTGAAGATGCGACGTCCCTGGCCGAATTTTCTTTTCGTGTACTTGAAATACAGCCTCTGCAGTATCACGGAAACGGTTTCCGCAAGGAAGACTCCCCCCAGGGTAGGGAGCAGGAGCTCCTTTTTGATAAGGACACAGAGCGCCCCGATCGCACCGCCAAGCGCGAGTGAGCCGGTGTCCCCCATGAACACCTGTGCCGGGTAGGCATTGAACCAGAGGAATCCCAGTGCCCCCCCTGCCAGGGCCGCGCAGAAGACGGCCAGTTCGCCGTTCCCCCGCAGGAACGGTATGGTCAGGTAATCGCTCAGGACCGCGTTTCCCGATATGTAGCTTATCACCGCCAGCGTCAGACCGACGATCCCCACGATGCCGATGGCCAGCCCGTCGAGGCCGTCGGTGAGATTCACCGCGTTCGATGTGGCCACGATGATGAATATGACCATCGGTATGTACAAGCGGCCAAAGTCGACCTCCTGGCTCTTAAAGAACGGCACCGTCGTGGAGGTGTTGTATTTCCACAGGTCGGCATCGATCCATTGCGGAAAAAAGTATATGATGCTCCCCACCACGATACCGACAAACACCTGCCCGACTATCTTGTACCGCCCGATCAGCCCCCGGGGCTTTTTCTTCACCACCTTCAGATAATCATCCAGGAATCCGACCGCCCCAAGCGTGCCCGTGACGAACAGGATCAGCAGGATATACACGTTGCCAATGTTCGCCCAGAGGGCCGTGGGAATGATGACCGACGCCAGGACGATCAACCCGCCCATCGTCGGTGTCCCCGCCTTTGCGAGGTGGGTCTTTGGTGCTTCGATCTTCGCAGCCTCGCCGATCTGGTGTTCTTTCAATCTCCTGATGATCCTCGGCCCGAGCCAGAACGCAATAATAAGGGCGGTCACCGCCGCCGCCGCCGCCCGGAACGTGATATACCGTATGAGCCCCGCTCCCGGGATGTGATACAGACGGTCGATATGGTCGATGAGGTAGTAAAGCATCGGAACCCGCTATGCTGCTCCCCTGGTCATTCTGTCCGGACCGGGCGCAGCCGTTCTTTCAGAAATGCGATGATGTCTTCCATATGCATCCCGCGCGAACCCTTCACGAGGACGGCGTCACCCGGCGTAAGGAGCTCCGCGAGGTATTCGGCAAGCATGTTTTTCTGATCGTAGTGAAGTGCCCCGGGAACCCCCGCCGCGGTATGAATGTGCTTTGCGAGGTCTCCGTGTGTCAGGATGTAGTCAATGCCGAGCGCCGCCGCTTCCTTTCCAACCTCGGCGTGCCCTTCGGCCGCGTGGAGCCCCAGTTCCTTCATGTCCGCAAGAACGGCAATCTTCTTCCCCGGGACACGCAGCGACGCCAGCGTTTCGAGCGCCGCGAGGGCGGAGTCGGGGTTGGCGTTGTACGTGTCGTTCAGGATCGTCACGCCGCAAATGGAGAGCGTTTCCATTCTTCTGCTGACCGTGCGGCACGATTCCAGCGCGCCTGAGATCTGCGCCGGGGGGACGTGGAAGACCACCCCCGTGGCTGCGGCCGAAAGTGCGTTCATCGCGTTGTGCTTTCCCGGGATCACCAGATGAACCCCGTGCCATCGCTTCATGGCGGTGGACCGGAATTCAAATGAGGCGCGCCCTTCTCCGTCAAGCACCACTCTGCGCCCCCGCACCGAGACGCTCCGCGCCTGAAAACCGTACGTCAACTTCCGTTTCACGGGCCGTGCCGCAAGGCTGATGCGAGGGTCATCGGCGCTGACGATCGCCATTCCTCCGGCAGGTGAGGAGAGGAACTTGAAGAGCTCCCCTTCTTCTTCGGCGACCCCGTCCAGCGATCCGAAAAACTCGAGATGTTCGCGGCCGATGCTGGTGATGACGCCGTGCGTCGGGGCCAGGGTCCGGCAGAGGCCCGCAATCTCCCCGGGATGGTTCGTCCCGATTTCAATTACCGCCACCTCATGTTTGCGGTTGAGCCGGAAGAGCGTCATCGGCACGCCGATGTTGTTGTTGAGATTTCCCTCGGTGCTCAGGACGTTGTATTTTTCCCCGAGGACTTTCGCAATCATCTCCTTCGCCGTTGTTTTGCCGTTGCTCCCTCCGACCGCCAGGAACGGGATGCGAAACCTGTCACGGTAAATGCGCGCGAGCGCACCGAGTGCCAGGGACGTATTTCTGACAACGATAAGGGGTTTCCCCCCTAACTGCGCGGGGTCAAAGTTCTCCTCCACCAGGGCGGCGACAGCTCCCGCCGCAAAGGCCGCCTCGACAAACCTGTGCCCGTCGAATGATTCGCCCCGGAGAGCGATGAAGAGTTCGCCCGGTTGCGTTGTCCGCGAATCCGTAGAGACGCCCTTCACGGTGCTGCGGGCAAGGATTTCCCGGTCCCGGAACTCCCGGTGTGGGATCTTCTCGAGGTCTCTCAGGGTCAGCTTCATCCGTTCCCCCGGATGAATGCTTCCACCTCTTCACGATCGTCAAAATGTTGACGAGTTGCGCCGATAACCTGGTACGTCTCATGACCTTTGCCCGCAAGCAGGACGACATCACCGCCGCGGGCTTTTGTGAGCGCGCTGCGGATTGCGCTGCGACGGTTCACGTCCGTGTACGTTTCTCTTCCCCTGATCATCCCCGCGACGATTGCGTCGATGATCGACGCCGGATCTTCGTTGCGCGGGTTGTCCGATGTCACGATCGCGATGTCGCTCCACTGTGATGCGATGCGCCCCATGATCGGACGTTTCCCCCTGTCCCTGTCTCCCCCGCAACCGAAGACGGTGATCAACCGGTGCCCGCCCTCCGCCGGCACAAGCTCCCGTATCGTCCGGAGACAGTTCTCGAGCGCATCCGGGGTGTGCGCGTAGTCTATGATGGCTGTCCAGCCCGCGGGGGAGACTACTCTCTCGAAGCGCCCGCGCACCGTTTCAACACTCCGTATGCCCGCCGCTATAGCAGAGGATCTAATGCCGAGGCCGAGGCCGGTGGCGCACGACGCCAGAATGTTCTGAATGTTGAAACGCCCGGTGAGCGGCGAGCGGATTTCTATCTCCCCCCCGGCATGCGTCACCGTACACCGGCTTCCGTCGATTCCGAGTTCGACGCCGGAGGCGCGGACGTCGCAGCCCGTCCCGAATCCGTACGTGATTCGCGCTGCGGGTGTTTCCCCGAGCATCCGCATGCCGTACGGATCGTCGGCGTTCACGACGGCAACATCGCGGGGCCCGAGAGAGTCGAACAGAATTTTCTTTGCACGGAAGTATTCTTCCATCGATCCGTGGAAATCCAAATGGTCCTGTGTCAAATTCGTGAACACCGCCGCCCGGAACTCGAGGCCCTTCACCCGGGACATCGACAACGCGTGTGAAGAGACTTCCATTACCGCCGCAACGCACCCCGAGCGCACCATTTCCGCCAGGAGTGCATTGAGCTCAAGCGATTCGGGCGTCGTGTGGGTTGCCGGCATCAGCCGGTCCCCTATCCGGTAGTCGATCGTTCCGATGAGCCCCGCCGGCTTTCCACCGGCCTCCAGGATCGCTTTGATCAGGTGACTGGTGGTGGTTTTCCCGTTTGTCCCTGTGATCCCCACCAACTCCAACCGGTCCGCCGGCCGGCCGTAAAAATTGGCCGAGAGCACGGCAAGTGCCGCCCGCGCGTCCGGGACGAAAACCTTCAGGACCCCGGTGTGCATGAAGAACGAATCGGGACGCGCACCATCATCATCAACCACGACAACTGACGCGCCCCCGGCGATCGCGTCGTCAATGAACCGGTGGCCGTTCTGTATCGTCCCGCGCAGCGCGACGAACAGATCCCCGCGTTCGACCCGGCGGGAGTCATACCGTATGTTCGGCACGGATACATCCTGCGTCAGCACCATCTTCCCATACATCCCCGAGTACAATTTCGTGACCCGGACCCCCTCGAGCAGCTCATTGAGAGTCATAGCCCCGACCAGGATGTGTGGACGCTGAACGGTTCAATTTGCCGTGATAAACGACAGGTTTCTGGGTTCGCAACGAATCAGGACTCGTGTTCCCCCTCTCACCTGCTCGCGGGGCTGCGGATCCTGGGCGACGACCACGCCGGACCCCTGGATCACCACATCGAGACGGAGCAGCGCAAGACGGGTAAGCGCCCGACGGATTGTCTCTCCGCGGACGTCGGGCATGGCGACGGGTCCTCCCCCGTGGGACGATTCACCCGACATCGTCAATTCCACCGCCGCGCGCCGCGAAGCCCTGATCCCCGGCAAGGGGGACTGACGCACGACGATGGTCCCGCTCCCGCGCACATTCGGTTCGAATCCGCCCGACAGCAACAGCGACCTGGCCGCTTCGAGCGTGAGCGTCGTGACATCCGGGACCGCCGACAGACCGTTGTCCGACCTCACGTCCGTCTGGTGAGACCTGAACCGGCCCGAGGTCGCGTAGATCCTTTCCGCGATCGCTTTAAACACCGGCGCGGCCGCAAGTCCTCCCGTGTACCCCCGGTCACGGGGGTTTTCGATCATCACCAGACACACCACAGCCGGGTCCTCCGCCGGGAAGTACCCTGCAAACGACGCCGTGTAGTCGTTCCGGGAGTACTTGCCGTCGATAACACGCTTGGCGGTTCCCGTTTTCCCCGCAACCGGTACTCCGGAGAGGTTCGCCGTGAGGCCTGTCCCTCTCTCGACGACTCCGCGAAACATCTGGGTGAGCAGGGCGGCAGTGTTTCGGGAAATCACGCGACGTACGGGCTGGGGCCGGTGTTCAGCGACAACTGTATTGTCCGGCGCGACGATGGTCCGGACGACGAAAGGTTTCATGAGAATTCCGTGGTTTGCCACGGCGGCGTACGCACAGAGTATCTGCAGCGGCGTCACACCGACTTCGTAGCCGTAGGCCATGGAATTGAGCGTCGTGCCCGACCACTGTGTGGGATGTTTGAGTTCGCCCCGCACCTCTCCCGGCAACTCTATCCCCGTTCCTGTGCCGAAACCGAATGCACGGGCCATCGTGAAGAGTGCATCGGCTCCGATGATATCGGACACTTTTGCCATGACGATGTTGCTCGAAACCTCCATCGCTTCCCGGAAAGAGATGACCCCGTGTTTGTGAGTGTCGGTGATCGTGTTCCGCTTTTTTCCGTTCGGAAGACGGACGGTATACGATCCCTGCTCCGCATTGAATTTCTGCGCGAGGTCGACTTTCTTTCCCTCGAGCGCCGCAGAAGCTGTCACGATCTTGAACACCGATCCCGGCTCGAACATGTCGGTGACGACTCTGTTCCTCACCGCGAGCGGATCGGTGCCGGATGGATCGGCCGGGTTCATCTGCGGATAGTTCGCCATGGCCAGGACTTCACCCGTCGCCGGATCCATCATCGCAACCAGTCCGCTCTCCGCCTTGTTCCGTTCGATCCCTTTCCGCAGCTCCTCTTCCGCGATTGATTGATATTCGACGTCAATCGTGAGATTGACCACGTCACCGTCCACAGGGTCAACCCGGGGATAATCGACGGACTGGCGCTGCCGGTTCAGACCGTCCCGTTGGAGTATCAGCCGGCCATTTTCTCCGCGCAGAAGGGAATCAAGCTCGAGTTCCAGCCCGCTTAACCCGCCGTTGTCCACCCCGGTGAATCCCAGCAGCTGACCGGCCACCCTGCCATACGGATACAGTCTCATGGGCGCGGGGATCGTGACGACTCCCGGAAATTCGGCACTGTTGATCCGTCCCTCGGTGGAAGGATTGACTCCGCGTTCCAACCAGACGAAGTGCCGCGAGGCACCGGAGAATTTCTCGAGGTAAAAACCACGCGGCCGGTTGAAGACGGCAGCGAACCGTTCCGCAACATCGTCGGTGCGCTCCCCTACCATCGCAGGGTCAGCTCCGAACGAGATGAATCGCGCATTGGTCACCAGGGGATGACCTGAGCGGTCAAAGATTGTCCCCCGTTGTGCGGGGATTTCCTGCGGCTTTTCGTACTGCCTGCGAGCCCGTTCCCTGTACGTTCCAGCATCGATAACTTGAACCTGGACAAGCCGGAGCGCAACAAGCACGAAGAACAGGAGAAGCGTGGCTTTCACGGCGAGGACGCGGCGATTCCCTTCCTTCGTGGAGGATGATGGTGCATCTTTTGCCGGTCTCTGTGCCGTCCGTCCCGTCCTGATCATGACCCGCCGCGAGTGCTACTGCGATTCGCCCGGTGCGATCCCCAGTTCTTTGAGTTTGTCCCGGTCAATCGTGAACCAGCCCTGTTGCGTCTGGGATGCGCGGAGGCCCAGTTGATTCTCTGCCTTAGGGCTGATACGCTCCAGGGCCGATTTGGTGCCTACGTCCGCTCGGAGTGCTCCGTTGATCCCTTCGATCTTCTGGTACTCGGCTTCGAGTTGTCCCACTTCCGAGGCGAGTCGATTGATGCTGAGGATGTTGTTAACGTAGAAGACTATGGCCCCCCCGGCGCCGAACAGCAGAAGAATGATGTTGAATGTTGATGCCTTCCGGCGGACTCCCCGCTTGTTCGGCCGCAGTGCGCTGGCCGTCCACCCCGAAGGGGTGGTTCCGCCGTAAACGTAACGGTGTTCGCGTTCCACAGGCGGCGCCGCTTCGACGACCTGACCCGTTGTCCTGGCCATAGTTTCTTCCCCCCGGTACGTCCGTGACGGCATCTACCGACGTTCCGCCGCCCTGAGCTTTGCGCTCCGGGCACGCGGGTTGCGCGCAATCTCCTGCCCGGCTGCCGTTACCGGCTTTCTTGTCAGGATCTCCAGCCTCGGCAACCGCGGCAGGTCTGGTATGTATTTGCTTTGGGATGGAATCCTGTCGGCAGCTTCTCTCCGGAAAAATTCCTTGACGATTCTATCCTCCAGGGAATGGTAGGCGATGACGACACAACGCCCCCCGGGGAGGAGAAGATCCGGAATCGAATCAAGTGCTTCGCGCAGACTCTCAAGCTCTCCGTTGACTTCAATGCGTATCGCCTGGTACACACGTGCAAGTGATTTGGTCAGGTACCTCCCCTCCACGCAGCGCTCTACCACCTCGTTCAGCTCCAACGCCGTGGCCACGGGCCGTGCATACACCAGTCCGCGGGCAATGCGGCGCGCCGCACGCTCTTCTCCATACTCCCTGAGTATCGCCTCAAGCCGCTCCAGCGAATAACCGTTGATGACTTCGTAAGCGCTGACGGACCGCCGGCTGTCCATCCGCATGTCGAGTTTCCCGTCCGCACGAAAACTGAATCCCCGGTCCGCCTCATCGATCTGGTGTGATGAGACACCCAGGTCCAGCACTATCCCCGCGAGATGCTTCACTCCGCGGGTCCCGAGTTCAGAGGCGATATGACGGAAATTTGTCCTCATGAGGGTCACCCGCGGGCCAAACCGCTCCAGCCGGGTACGGGATGCTTCGATCGCATCGGCGTCGGCATCGATCCCGATCAGATGCCCCCGGGGGCCGAGGTGCTCGCAGATCTTCTCGGCGTGTCCACCTCCTCCGACGGTTCCGTCGACATATATCCCGTCCAGGTCGGTTATGAGCAGAGCGAGTGTTTCCTCCGCCAGGACAGGTTCATGATATGTTGACATGACGGGAGCCTACTTTTGGAGGACCGTCTGGGCAATATTCTCGTAGCTTTCCGGCTGTTTTTTCTGGTACTCCCTGTATGTTGTCGGGTTCCAGATTTCGATTCGTTCGAGGACGCCAATGATGAGAGCTTCCTTCTCAATCGCGGCCAGACGTTGAAGTTCCTTGGGAATGGTGATTCGCGACTGGCGGTCGAGCTGTGATTCTACGGCGTTTTCCAGCAGTGTGCGCGTGAAATATCTGTGTTGCGGGTTTGTCGGCGAAAGCTGTCGGATGGACTCTTCCAGCTTGACCCATTCATCCAGTGGATAGGCGAACAGACATTGCTCGTATCCGCGCGTAATGACGAATGTATCGTTCGCCTCGGGCGAAACGTATTTCCTCAACCGAGCAGGGATGTTCATCCTCCCTTTTCTGTCAACGGAGTATGCGTATGAGCCCTTGAACGATGACATGTCTTCTGAGAAATACTCAGAAAAAAAATAGCCCTATTCGGGCAAGATTCTACCCCCGACAACCCACTTTTACCCACCGGTGGATCGTAAGATATTCATTTAGCCAACAAAGTCAAGTAAATAATGCTGAAAACGGGGTTTTTTCGGCGTGATTTCGAGGGATTGATGAGTGGAAGGGGTGGATCAGCCGGTTCTCCCCGCCCCATCGACACGTTCCGTCAGGAGCATCTGTTCGAGGAGGAGGAGGGACTTCGTCACTTTGTCCTCTGGATTCTGAATTCCCGGGAGCTGTATCCGTAGTCTGAGAGTGTTTCCTTCCTGCCGGAGTGTCGCGCTCTTTTTTTGCATGAGGGGGACCAATGACATGATGTTCTGAAATGTTCCTCCTTCGTAAAACTCCGTATCGGATTCGGGCGGAAATTCCGCTTCCAGCTGATAACCTTTCACGCTCAGCTTCCTGAACCCGATTTTTACCGCGGCAAGCCGCAGTCGTACCATGCCGAAGAGATTCTGGATTTCGGGTGGAAACTTTCCGAAGCGATCCTGCATTTCATTCTGAACCTCCTCCAGCTGTTCGGCGCTCGAGAGTGCATAGAGTCTCCGGTAGACGGCGAGCCGTTCTCCTTCGCTCTGGAGATAGGATTCGGGTATGAATGCGCTGAGGTCGGTTTCTACTGCCGCCTCACGTTGTTGCGCGCGGGAACCGCTCTCCCTCTCAAACAACCCCTTGAATTCCTCTTCTTTGAGCTCACGGACCGCATCTTCAAGCACCCGGGTGTAGGTCTCGAACCCCATGTTTTCGATGAACCCGCTCTGTTCCGCGCCCAGCAGGTTTCCTGCTCCCCGGATCTCGAGGTCACGCATGGCCAGATTGAAACCCGACCCGAGCTCTGTGAATTCCTCCACTGCCTGGAGCCGCTGCACCGTGGGCCGGGGAAGAGAGGAAACGGGAGGGGTAAGTAGATATGCGAATGCCTGCGCGTTGGACCTCCCGACCCGTCCCCGGAGCTGGTAGAGTTCCGCCATGCCGAATCTGTCGGCACGGTTGATGAAGATGGTGTTGACGTTGGGAATGTCCAATCCCGATTCTATGATTTTTGTCGCGACAAGAAGATCACACTTCTTCTCCATGAAGGCCATCATAACCTCTTCAAGAGCGTGGGCGGGCATCTGCCCGTGGGCAAACCGGAGCCGCACCCCGGGGAGTATGGCCTGGAGCCTCCCGGCGACCTCGTCCATGGACTGAACCCTGTCATGGACGAAGTATGCCTGCCCGCCCCTCCGGAGTTCCCGCTGGACGGCATCCCTGATGACGTCATCGCTCCATTGGAGTATTTCCGTTATGACCGGGAGCCTGTTCCGCGGGGGCGTGGCAATGACGGAAAGATCGCGCGCGCCCATGAGCGAGAAATGAAGCGTGCGCGGGATGGGCGTTGCGGTCAGGGAGAGCGTGTCCACTTCAGCCTTCATCTGCCGGATTTTTTCTTTCGCGGCGACGCCGAAGCGGTGCTCTTCGTCCACAATGAGGAGTCCGATATTCCTGAAGGCGACGTCCCGCGAGAGAATCCTGTGTGTTCCTATCACGATATCGATCCCTCCTTCCCGCAATTTCGCGAGGAGTTCCCCCTGCTCGCTCTTGACCCGGAACCTGGAGAGAACATCCAGATGGACGCCGTACCGTGCGAGCCGGTCCCTGAACGTGTTGAAGTGCTGCATGGCGAGGATGGTCGTGGGTACGAGCACGGCCACTTGTTTCCCGTCGAGGACCGCTTTGAACGCGGCTCGCACGGCAACTTCAGTCTTGCCGAAGCCGACGTCTCCGCAGATCAGGCGGTCCATCGGGTGCGGCTCCTCCATGTCCTTCTTCACATCCATCGTGGCTTTTGCCTGATCGAACGTGTCTTCGTACATGAAGGATGCCTCCAGCTCCTTCTGCCAGGGAGAGTCGGGGGAAAACGCAAATCCCTCTGACTTCTTCCTCCGCGCATACAGGCCAATCAGTTCCCGCGCGATGTCTTTCACTTTTTTCTTCGCTCGGTTCTTCAGCTTCTCCCACTCCGCGCTCCCAAGGCGCGAGAGCGCGGGAACATGCCCTTCCCTCGAAGAGTACTTCTGGAGCTTTCCGACATAGTTGAGGTTCACGAACAGCGTGTCACGCGCGTCGTACAATATCTTGACGACTTCCTGCTCCGCGCCCCCAACGCTGATGCGCTTCATGCCGTCGTAGCGGCCGATCCCGAAGTCCTGGTGAACGACAAAGTCCCCCCTGTGGAGCATATGGAGATCCCGCTCGGTCAGCCCTTTAAATTTCGGCGTGCGTTTTCTTCCCCGGCGTTTCAGGCGGTTGAATATCTGGTGTTCGGTATACACCGCCAGACGCGCACCGGGAACAATGAAGCCGCCGTGGAGCGATTCGAGGGTGAAGTTGAGACTCCCGGTCCCCCCGGGGAGTGCCTCGTTGGACCCGCCGGGACTTTTCCCCCCCCCGGGAAAGCTGTTCAGCAGCTCACGCAACCGGGCCAGCTCGGCGTTGGTGTCGGATGTGAAGTACACGGAATATGCCTGAGCCTGCATCGCGTCAATATCATCGCGGAGCACCGCGATGCTGCCGTTGAACGCGGGCTGAACTCTGCTGCCGAAATCGATCACGGCCGTCCGCGAGAGAGGGAGAGAACGGAATGAGATTCGGGGGAACAACTCGAGAAGTTCCGCGAAAAGCCCGGGCCGGATAGATTCTCTCTCACCTGTTCCCTTGTCGATCTCCCGCATGATCAGATCCGGTTCATCCATAATCACCAGCGCGTCATCGGTGAGGTACTCCAGAAGCGACGATATGCGAGGTTCTCCTTCCCCCTCCGGGCGAAACGAAAAGAGGTCTGGCACAATCGTCGTCCCGGACAGATCCCGGATGGACCGTTGCGAGACCGGATCAAATTCACGGATCGATTCTATCTCGTCCCCGGAAAACTCTGCACGGATGGGATTCTCACCGGCGAACGTGAACACGTCCAGGATCCCTCCCCTGACGGAGAAGTCGCCGTGAGTCTCCACGAAATCCTTCTGTTCGAAACCGGATTCTCCCAGCAGGCGGAGAAGCGACGAAAAGTCGGCATTTCTCCCCCTCACGAGATGGATGACTTTTTCGGAGATGGCGGACGGTGATGGGAGCGGAATGGTCATCCCCCGAGGAGGCGTGACCACCACGGCAAGGGGCGCTTCCACGAGCGAACGGAGTGCCTGCACATCCGGCACTCCCGCGTCGGGCGGACGCAGGTGTGTCGCAGACGAGGCAGGGGCAAAAAGATGCACCGAGTCCATCCCCAGGAGAAGGGAGAGGTCGTCCCGCATCCGCTCCGCAGAGGCATCGTCACTTGTTATGCACAGGACCTGGGAGCTACGCCGGTCACGGATGCCCGCGACGACAAACGCGGCCAGCGAACCGGCCACGCCAGTTACGGTGATGTCCCGCAGGTCGGATTCGCTCAGCGATCTAAAGGCCTCAAGGCCTTCAATGCTATGTCGTACTCTTTCGATCATAGTTCTTAGAAAACATACTCCACCCCTCCAGGGCCGCGTTACCGCGCAGAGCCGGAAGGGTGTCTCACTCCTGTCGCCGGGGGCCTCGAGCGTCCCTTACTTACCCCGACTTCCCCGTTGTTTTGCCCGATCTCTCCCCGCCTCCCGCATTCAAGGCGATGGCGCCCCGAACGGTTCCTCCGGCTTCCGTAATCCTCTTCCTGGCTTCTTCGGGCGGGATGCCGGATGCAGCCATCACGATCCCGGTCTTTACGTGCCCTCCCGACTGTTCGAGGATCTCGGAGGCGCGTTCATACGAAACGCCTGTTGCAAGCACGATGATCCGTTTTGCCCGCTCGACGAGTTTCCTGTTCGTCAGCTGGAGATCGACCATCATGTTCTCGTACACCTTCCCCAGTTTCACCATCGCTGTTGTTGTAAGCATGTTAAGAACGAGCTTCTGGGCTGTGCCCGATTTCATCCGGGTCGATCCCATCAATACCTCCGCCCCGACCTCGGGGCAGATTGCCACATCGACCTCGAGGTCGAATTCAGACCGGGGATTCGTGGTTATGTATATTGTCTTCGCTCCCAGCTCCCGGGCGCGGTTCACGGCGGAAACAACGAAGGGGGTTCTCCGGCTCGCTGCGATCCCGCACACAACGTCCCGGGGAGTGACAGCCTGACTTTCCACGTCGAGCCGGGCCTGTTCGACGTCATCTTCAGCTCCTTCCTGGGACTTGAACATCGCCGGTTGACCGCCTGCAATGATACCGCGGACCATGCCGGGGTCCGTCCCGAACGTCGGGGGACACTCTGAAGCGTCAACGACACCGAGACGCCCGCTCGTTCCTGCGCCGAAATAGAGGAGGCGCCCGCCGTTCTTCAGGGCGTGCACAATGATTTCGACCGCCTCGGCGATGTAGGGTATCTCGCGCTCCACCGCGAGCGGGACCAGTTTGTCCTGTGCGCTGATGAGGCGCAGTATTGCTTCCGTGGGAAGCCAGTCAAGATCCATCGAGTCGGGGTTTCGCTGCTCTGTAAGGAGCATGGCGAGCGAGTCGTGTAATTCCCTTGTCTGTGACATTCGCAATAACGGATATAGGATAATTAGAGGGCGACGACAATTGCTTTCTTGTCTTCCAGCCCGAGTTCGAGGCTCCCTTCAAATGACATCCGGATGACGCGAACGGACCTGACAGATTCCTTTATCCTCGTCTCGGCAATCTCCTTCTCCAGATCCCCCCCCTTGAGGGCGATCAGCCCGGGCGATATAAACTTCACCCGGTTCCCGTCAGTTGCTTCCCCTGATGTCGTTCGGGAGGGGCTGAGAAACGGACGTGACCAATGGACAAGATCCCTGAGGGATGCAACAGCACGAGCGACAACGAGATCAAACGTCCCGGGCGCCGGCGGATTCCGGTGGATCTGTTCGGCCCGCCCCGTCCAAACAGAAACACCAGTCAGCCCTAGGCGACTCGCAAGATCCTGAACCGCGAGTGTTTTCTTCTTCATTGAATCGAGGAGCACGAGCTCGAAATCGGGCCTGGCGATCGCCAGGGGGATGCCCGGGAATCCTCCGCCTGTTCCGAGATCGAGAACCCTGAGCCCTCCGGGGAATTCCACATAAAAGAGGAGCGTAAGACTATGAAGCACATGACTGAACCAGACATTCTCCTGATCACGGCGCGAAATGAGATTGATCCTCGAGTTCCACTCGAGCAATCCCTCTACGAATCGCGTCAGCAGTTCGAGCTGAGAATCTGAAAGGGTCAGCCCGTTTCGCGTGCATATCCTCTGGAATTCCCGCGGGGGAGCTGTCCCTGCCATGTTCGAAGGACTAATCTTGTTCCACGTGAAACATCACCTCAAAAGTGAGATCATGAGGATTGAGACGTCCGCTGCGGTCACTCCGCTTATTCGGGCGGCCTGTCCGATTGAACGAGGTTTGACCCTCTGGAGCTTCTCCTTACCTTCGTTGCTCAGCGATTTGAGCCTCTGAAATTCGAAACCGACCGGAATCTCGAGTCGTTCGCTTTCCTCAAATTGCCTCACGTGTTCTTCCTGCCTTTTCAAGTATCCCTCATACTTCAATTCGATTTGCACTCTCTCTCTCGCCTGGCTGTCTTCGATCAGAACAGAGAGATTGCTGTCTGAAGAGACCCCACTCAGTGTGAGGAGCGGATGAAGTTCGACTTCTGATCGCTTCAGAAGCTGGCCGAGAGTCTCCGCCTCCGTGAGGGGTTCACTGCCGCACGCGCGAAGGTATTCGTTCGCGATGACAGGTGAAATTCGCTTTGAGATCAGGCTCCTCTTCCCCGATTCGATACGGTTCTCTTTTTCATCAAGTCTGCGGATTTGTTCATGTCCAACAAGTCCTAGCTGATGCCCCTTCCGCATGAGCCGGGAGTCGGCGTTGTCCTGGCGGAGCAACAGCCTGTATTCTGCACGTGAAGTGAAAATGCGGTATGGTTCGTCGGTCCCTTTGTTTATTAGGTCGTCAATCATCACACCGATGTACGCTTCGTTTCGTCTGAGTATGAATGGCGGCTTCTCTAGCGTCCTTAGTGCCGCATTTATTCCCGCGATGAGTCCTTGTGCGGCGGCTTCCTCGTATCCGCTGGTTCCATTGATCTGACCGGCAAAGTAAAGACCTCTGACGAGCTTGGTCTCGAGCGTATGCTCGACCTGGTGGGGGGGCATGTAGTCGTACTCAACTGCGTAGCCGGGCCTGAGCATTGTACAATTCTGTAGCCCAGGGATAGTTGCAAGCGCCTGAACCTGGACATCTTTCGGAAGGCTTGTGGAAAAACCGTTCATGTAGACAACGTCGGTGTCATACCCTTCCTGCTCAAGGAATATCTGATGTCTGTCCCTCTCTGCAAACCGATTGATTTTGTCTTCAATGGATGGACAATACCTTGGGCCTATACCCTTGATCCTTCCGGTAAACATCGGAGACCTGTCGAAACCCGTACGAAGTATGGCATGTGTTTCTCGGTTGGTGTAAGTGATGTACATCGGGATCTGCACGTTCTCAATTGTCCTGGTCTGGAATGAGAACGGTGTCGGGTGCTCGTCCCCCTTCTGCTCTTCGGTCTCCTCCAGGCAGATTGTCTTCTTGCTAAGTCTTGGTGGGGTACCTGTTTTCAGACGGCCGGTTTTGAAACCAATATCACTGAGACGTTCGCTCACTCCGGATGATGCCGGTTCGCCAAACCTTCCCCCCCCAGTGGAATATGTCCCCGTGTGCATGACGGCATTCAGGAATGTCCCGCTGCACAGTACAAGCGAGGTACATGTGAGAACCCTTCCAGTGGAGAGAACTGCCCCCCTCACCGCGTTCTCTTCTACGAGGATATCCTGAAGAGATCCCTCCACAACCCTCAGGCCGTTCTGTTCGAGAATTCTACGTCTCGCCTCTCTGCTGTACCAATCACGATCGTTTTGCGAGCGTGGGGACCAGACGGCGGGTCCCTTGGATTTGTTCAGAAGCCTGAAGTGAATGCCAGTGACGTCGGCGATTTTCCCCATTTCCCCCCCGAGAGCATCTATCTCACGGACGAGGTGTCCTTTGGCTGTACCGCCTATAGCTGGATTGCATGACATCCTGCCAATTGCGCTCGTGTCCATTGTCAACAATGTGACGGAGCACCCCATCCTGGCCGCGGCCAGCGAGGCCTCGATCCCGGCATGACCGCCACCGACGACGATTATGTTCCCACCTTCTTGTGCCATCCAGTCCCGTTGTTCCACGTGGAACATGTCTCTACTTACCGATGCAAAACTCAGCAAAAATGGAGTTCAGTATCTCCTCGCTGGTTATCTCCCCGGTAATCTCCCCCAGGGCCGATACGGACTCCCTGATGTCAAAGGCCACGAACTCGTTCGTCATCCCTGAGCTAAGCGATTGAAGGGCCGTTCCAAGGCTTCGAGCCCCTTTTAGGAGGGATTCGGCATGCCTCTCGCTGATTACACGTACAGTCTCATGAGCGGAGAGTTCGGATTCCCCAACAACGTGGACAAGCTGCTCGGCGAGAGTGTGGACGCCCATCCCTGTCAGGGCAGAAAGCCATAATTCAGTTCGGATCCCACCCCGCAGTTCGATCCGGTCGACGCGAGGATGCCGATTCGACTCCCCGAATATGAGATCTATCTTGTTCCTGACGAGAATCAATTCCTGCTCCCTGGTTATGGGTAGTGATTCGGTCAGCATTTCTCTTTGCCGTGTGTCACTCCCCGCCTCGTCAACAAAGATAACGATGTCCGCAGTCTCCACAGATGTCACACTTCTGGCGATTCCCTCGGATTCAATCGGGTCCCCCGACTCTCTCAGCCCAGCAGTATCGGTGAGCCTGAACAGAATTCCTTCCAGTGTGAGGTTCTCCTCAAGATAGTCACGGGTTGTTCCGGGGATCGGCGTGACAATCGCCCGGCTATCTTTCAGGAGAGCGTTGAAGAGACTTGATTTGCCTGAGTTGGGGGGTCCCACGATCACGACGGAGACACCGTCCCTGTAAATCTTCCCGGTTCTGAAAGTTTCTGCCAGATGCTCGAGTCTTTCCTTCGTCTCTGCGATTTTCCGATCGATTTCAGCCTTCCCAATCATACTGATCCCTTCTTCGCTGAAATCCAGGTCCACTTCCAATAACGCACATAGACGCTTCAGCCCGGTTCTCATCTCTTCCACTGTCCCCGCGAGCCGTCCGAGGAGCTGCTCGAGCGATGCACGGTGTGCACGGTCGCTCCCGGCAGATATCAGCGAGGCGACCGCTTCGGCGCGTGAGAGATCCATTTTCCCGTTCAAGTACGCCCTGCGCGTGAATTCGCCGGGCTCGGCCCGTCGCGCACCCGCTGCCAGCACCGCATTCAAGACGGCATTGGTGACAAAGAGACCTCCGTGGCAGCTGATCTCAAGCGTGTCTTCTCCCGTGTATGAGCGCGGCGAACGGAAGACTGTCGCCAGAACCTCATCGAGATCCAGTCCTTCTGCACTGAAGATCGTCCCGTGATGGAGAGTGTACCCCGGGGAGGCCGAAAGGGGTCTGCGTCCCCGGAATATCCGGTCCCCGATTGCCAGCGCATCACTGCCGCTTACACGTATCACGGCTATTGCGCCCTCTCCCGGCGGGGTTGCCACCGCAGTTATCGTATCGGTTCGTGAGATCTTCATATCGCACACGATGAGGATTTGTAAGCTACAACTTTCCACGTACAGTATCAACGAACTCTGTGCGGGAGGGGACAGAATCACAACGCCCCGCGGGACTGCTGCGGGGCGCTGTGAAATCTCTCCGGATGAAGTCTCACTTCATTTTCGGGAGGTCCTTTGTCAGGCGGGCCAGGATCCCGCCCCCCCCTTTCTTCGGGTCAACCTTCCTGAGCGGTTCATCCCCGGTCCTCTTGTTGAACCAGACCTGCTGGCCGATTGCAAGGAGATTGAAAACGAAATAATACAGGTTGAGGCCCGAGGGGAGGCTGTTGAACATGAGTGTCATGAGCACGGGCATCATCCACACCATCGCTTTTTGCCGCGGGTCGGTCACCGTCATCTTCTGCTGCAGGAACATCGTGATACCCATCGCCAGGGCCAGACCGCTGACGTCGGTGATCCCGAAAAGGGGGATCGTGAACGGAAGCCGGAGTACGGTGTCCGGGATTGAGAGATCGTTGATCCAGAACATGAACGCGGATTGTCGCAGTCCGATGGAAGACCTGAAGACGGCATAGAGGGCGAAGAGAATCGGCATCTGCAGCAGCATGGGCAAACAGCCCGCGGCCGGATTGACTCCGTACTCTTTGTACAGGTTCATGATCTGCTGGTTTTGCTTGTTCTGGTCATCCTTGTACTTTTCTCGGATCTCGTTCATCAGCGGCGTGAGCGCCTGCATCCGTTTCATCGACTTCATGCTGGTCCGCGTCAGGGGCTGCAGCGCGAGCTTGATGATGATGGAGAAGACGATGATGACCCAGCCGTAATTCGGAATGAACATGCGGAGAAACTGGAACAGCGGGATCATGACATATTCGGAAATCGGTCTGATGATCCAGGCGGATCCGAGACTCATGATCTGTTCGAGACCGCGTTTGTAGCCCTTCACGATTTCAAAATCAAGCGGCCCGAGATACACCGTCACCCGCGTGCGTTCCGAGCCGGTCGTGAGGGGCATTTTCAGCGCGAGGGCAAAATTCTTCTTGACGCCGTTGTTCGGGGTCGTTGCCCTTGCTCCTTCCAGATATGCTCCCTGGCTCGCGCCGCGGTCGGGCATCATCGCGAGGGCGAAGTATTTATTCCTCGTCGCCACCCAGTCCGTTGCCCCGTTGATGTCGCGCTTCGCGGTTTCCCCGTTCTTCCCCGCGTCAACTTCAATCAACTCGCCGCCCGAGTATGCGTACGCGAGTGCAAAGTTTGATTCGTCCACGCTGTTGTGTTCCGCGTACCGCAACCCGTTCTCCCAGACGATTTGATACTCGAAATTCGAAATCGCCTGCCCCATCCCCGCGAAATCAAATTCGGTTTCGAATGAGTACTTTCCGTTGGTGAACGTCATGCGCTTTGCCAGCCGCCGTCCGTCCCCCACCGGAAGCGAGAGTTCGAGAACCAGGGATTGATCTCCGGAGAGGCGATACGTCGTCCATGACTTTTCGCGGATATCGAAATAGAGGTTCCTTGTGTTGATCAGCTTGCCGTCCCCTGAAGTGAACAGAAGGCTGAAGTCTCCACCCTTGTCGAAATCCACGAGTTGCACCGGATGGCCGTCCCATGATTTGTAGCCGGAGAGCTCCCATTTCCTGATGAGGCCGCCTTTGGATGTGATCTCGGCGGTGTAGAGATCCGTCGTAATGACGATGACCTTCTCTTCGCCCGAGCCACGCTGAGCGAAGAAGGAACCCAGAAGGTCCTGGGGGCTGTGCGCAACGGTGTCGCGAGGCACGGCAGGATGCTCCACCCTGACCGTGTCCTTCGGAAGGGCCATGGTACTGCGGAGGCTGTCTGCGGCCACGGGACGCGGTGCCGGGGGGGGGGTCTGCACCCACATCCAGATGAGGAGGACCAAACCGATGAGGACGAATCCGATCGTAGTCTGCTTGTTCATAACCCGTTGATTTACATGGAAGAGAAATTCACTCAGGCGGGATCAAAGCCGCCCGGATGGAATGGATGACAACGGCCCAGACGTTTCAAAGCGCGCCAGAGACCGCCTGGCACACCATACAGCGAGACCGCATCAATTGCATACTGGGAACATGAGGGGGAAAACCTGCACGTATTCGGCGGCAGGAGGGGAGAAAGAAGAAGCTGGTAAGCGCGGAGAACCGTAATTACCCCCTTTTTCATTGGTGTTCTCTCCCCGCGCCGGCACATATCTTCCGGCAAATCGCGCTCATATCCCTTCTGACGCTTTCAAAGCCGAACCGGGCAGACTTCAGGTCCTTCCCCCCGTTGTACACGAACAACACACTGAGTACGCTGCCGGCTTTCCCTGATGCTCCAGCCAGGCCTTCCCGCTCCTGTTCATAGGCAGCGCGCATGAGCCTCCTTGCCCTGTTCCTTTTCACGGCATTGTATTTTTTCGCAGAGATGGAAAAGCCGGCACGCACTGGCGTCCCGGCTCCACTCTCCCACTGGAAGAAACATCGCAACACTTCGCCGTCGAATCTCCTCCCGGACCGGTACAACATCTGGAAGGACCCCCGACCCCGAAGCGTTTCCTCTTTCCTCACCTACCGTTCGTCACTGACGGTGAGTTTCTTCCTGCCCCGTGCCCGCCGCCGGGCGAGCACCTTACGCCCCGTCTTTGTCGCCATGCGAGCGCGGAAACCGTGCGTGTTCTTCCTCTTGCGATTGTGCGGCTGAAACGTAATGCTCATTTCTTCTCCCGCTCGTTGTGTTGGACTCCCGGCGACAAACGACCTGCCCGCAAACGAAGACATCACTTGCAGGCACACAAGGTATAAAAAATATGCCACAGACACAAGAAAACCCCTTCGAAAAAGAAATATTCAGCTTGCGTCGGCGGCCCCATTGTGGTATAATCATAAAGCATAGAGCGGTTATTTCTGGGTGCATAAGATGTTGACAAGTTCCGGCTCTGTTTGATCCCCACCCTGCTTAAGTGCTCTCGGATTCCTGATCTGCTTCCGAATGTTGATAACCTCTAAAACCGGCAGAAAATAACTGTCTTTGGAGCTGATTTTGTTTTCCACAGAACTGTTGATATGTTATTGATAATTTTTGGCGGATATGTGAACCCGCGTTCTGTTGATAAATATGTGGAGAACTTCCCGCACGTTGTGCATAACCTTCTAAGCCATTGAGCAACAAATGAATTCCAGTCCCCAACTGCTCATCAATCCGTCAGAGGAAGATCAGGCACGCGCAGTCTGGAACGCATGCCTCGATCATATCAAAGACAGCGTTAACACACAGAGCTTCAAGACCTGGTTTGAGCCGATGATCCCGCTTCACCTGCGAGCGGGTAAATTGACCGTGCAGGTGCCAAGCCAGTTTTTCTATGATTGGCTTGAAGAACACTATTACACGGTCATCAGCCAGACGATTGAGACTGTGCTGGGCAAGGAGGCTCACCTGGAGTATTCCGTCCGGACGGATGAACCGCAGATTGACATGGAGTACCTGATCTCTCCCCCCTCGGTACCGCGCCAGGAGCGCCGGACATTCCCCCCCCAGCCGACATCCTTTACCGTTCCACCCCCTCCGCCGTTCGTCGCGGGAAGAAGTGAGGGGACCCCGGGCTCTTTTCAGACATTCCTCAACTCCCGGTACACGTTCGAAAACTTTATCAAGGGGGACAGTAACCAGCTCGCGCGCGCCGCAGCTTCCGCTGTCGCCAATAACCCCGGGGGAACATCGTTCAACCCACTGGTGATTTACGGTCCCACCGGCCTAGGAAAGACTCATCTCATCCAGGCGATCGGAAACCACTCCATGGCCCACGGGAAGGCCAAGCGGGTCATCTATGTGTCCAGCGAAAGATTTACCGTTGAGTTCGTGGAGGCCATACAACGCGATACGACGAACGAATTTGCAGGGTTCTACCGGAGCATGGACATACTCATTGTCGACGATATACAGTTCTTTGCGGGGAAAGAACGGACGCAGGACCATTTCTTCCATACGTTCAATGAGCTGCACCAGCTGGGGAAACAGATCGTGCTCTCCTCGGACAGGCCCCCGAAGGAACTTAAGGGCCTCGATGACCGACTGCTTTCGAGGTTCCAGTGGGGGTTGACGTCGGACATCCAGCCTCCCGATCTTGAGACGCGCATAGCGATTCTTCTGAATAAGAGTGAAAACGAGCGAATAACGCTTCCCCAGGATGTCGTTGAATGCATCGCTTCCAATGTGACTTCAAACATCCGCGAGCTGGAAGGATGCCTTATCAGTCTCATGGCGAAGGCTTCACTGGAAGGGAGAGAAATTACCGTTGATTTGGCGAGGGAGGTCCTCAAGGTCGTCGTCGGGGATGTCAAATCCCCCCTGACGATCGAGACCATCCAGCGCACCGTGTGCGATTACTTCAACATACCCGAGGACCTCATCAGGGCAAAGACGCGGAAACAGGAAATTGTCAACGCCCGTCAGGTTGCAATGTACCTGGCCAAGGAACTCACGAACTGCTCTCTGAAGACGATCGGTCTGCACTTCGGCGGACGTGATCACAGCACGGTGATCCATGCCTATCAGTCCGTCGAAGACCAGATGCGCATTGATCAGAAATATCAGACCAATGTTCAACAGATCAGACGCCGGCTGCAGATGCTGGGACACGTGTAATACCTTCGCAGTCGTCCCGCCGGTGTTAATAACTGCGTGGAGTGTAAGTGATTTGATGTTCCGCCGGTGTGCACATACCGTTCTATTTTTCAAAACATATTTCGAGCGTCTCACTTTGTGCATGGAACTTCAGTCTGTGCACATCCTGCGAGTTCAAGGACTTCATCAACTGAAATTCCTACCGGTCCCGGCTATCCTTCTTTCGCTCCGTGTAATTTAAATTCTCAACATATCAACACGCATTATTATAAGTATTACTTATATATAGAGAGACGTAAGAAGATATTACGAATGATTGTGTCGGTTGTTTCTTCATGGATTTCTGCGTAAATTGTTGCGGTTTTTCTTCTCAAGGAAATGTTCATCCAGCCCCCCTCAGGAGAATGCAATGAAATTCACCGCCAACAGCATTGAACTTCAGCGTACGCTGAACAAAGTGGGTGGTGTCGTTCCATCAAAATCCACGATGCCTATTCTTGAGAACATTCTGTGTGAACTGTCAAATAATCTGTTGACTATTACGGCGACAGATATGGCAATTTCACTGACAGTATCGCTTCAGGTACGTGGGACGGAAGACGGAAGAGTGGCAATTCCCGCGAAAAGACTGATGGATACGATGAAATCCCTTCCCGATACGAGCACGGTGTTTACGATTGATACGACGACAAATAAGATAAAGATAACAACGGAGAACGGAGAATACGGGTTGACAGGGGAAGCAGCGGGCGACTTTCCTCCTGTACCGCCGTTCAAGGGAACATCAGAACTTACCATGGACAGTAACATATTCAGAGGGATTATTCACAAGACGGCGTTTGCCGTGAGCACAGATGAACTGAGGCCGGCAATGATGGGGGTGCTCTTTCAAGCCAAGGATACGGAGTTACGGGCAGTGTCAACGGACGGACACCGGCTCGTGAAGCTGAGTTACAGACAGCAAAAGCCGGTATCCATGAAAAAGGACGTGGTCATCCCGGCGAAGGCGCTCCTCATTCTCGGCAAGTCGATTGATGAAGGGGATATAACAATCAGTATCAGTGAAACTCATGTAAAGTTTACGTACGGCCCGTCATTTCTGGTTTCCCGACTTATCGATGAACCATATCCTAACTATGAGACAGTTATACCCGCGGAAAACGACAAGCAAATGACGGTCAAACGAGACGAGATGATTTCATCAATCCGACGGGTTGCACTCTACGCGAGCGCAACCACCCATCAGATCAGGTTTGACATCACCAAAGCAGCCCTTCAGATCACGGCACAGGATATTGATTTCGGCGGTGAAGCAAAGGAGAAGATTCCGTGTACGTACACGGGAGATACGCTCGAAATCGGATTCAATTCAGTCTATCTGATCGACATTCTCTCGCACCTGGAGAGCGAACAGGTGATGTTCCGGTTCAGCACGCCGACGCGGGCCGGCATCGTCTCGCCGGTGGGGGGAGAAAGCGACAGCATTTTAATGCTGGTGATGCCGGTACGGCTGAGCACGTAGTGGAGGTGGTCACATACTGCGATGCCACGGTCCCGCCTATGGCGGGACCGCTGTATTGGCGGGCACGCCACAGAACATGATCCTTTCCAGAATCAGGCTGTGCAACTTCCGTAATCACACGGCCACCTCCATCGAGTTTGGCGATGGCATCAATGCATTCCTGGGGGAGAACGGGCAGGGAAAGACCAATATCCTCGAAGCCGTCTCCTATCTCAGCCTCACCAAAAGTTTTTATGCGTCAGGGGACGCTGAAGTCATCGGAATCGGAGGGGAAGCGTTTGATCTTGAAGGAACCCTTGTTTCCGATGCCGGCGTGCATCACCAGGTCCGGGTCGCCTGTACGCGAATGCCTCAGGAGAAGAAGTTTCTGGTTAACGGCACACCTCCCGGGAGACTTGCCGACGTCATAGGACGATTCCCGGTGGTGGTCCTTTCCCCGGAGAACGGCTCCATAACATTCGGTGGCCCGGCCGAGCGGAGAAAATTCATGGACCTGACGCTCTCGCAGGTGAGCGGCGCGTATCTTGAGGACATCCTTGAATACCGGAAGGCGCTCAGGCAACGAAACAGAATCCTTGCTGATAACCGAACGCGGGGAACCTTGCCGCCGGGAGTCATCGAGCCCTGGACGGAAAGTCTTGTGGCGTACGGGAGCAGGATTGCACACCGCCGGGCGCTGTTCGCCGCTGAGTTCCGGAGCCACATCCTGAACGCATACCGGAGCATCATGCCGGAAGCGGAAAATCCAGGCATCAACTACCTGTGCGGGTTTGAGACGAAGGAAGGGGACGACGTGCGGGGGTACGCGGCGCGTCTGTCCGCCGATCTTGAAGCGAGAAATCCCGAGGAACGCCGGCGGGGCCTGACGCTTGCAGGACCTCATCGGGACGATCTGCGGCTTACGATCAACGCGATGGATGTGCAGCGGTTCGCGTCGCAGGGACAGCACAAGACGCTCCTTGTTGCCCTGAAGATCGCGGAGTACTCGTATATGCGGGAGAGGCACAACGAGACCCCCATGTTTCTGCTTGACGACGTATTCAGTGAGCTCGACAAGGCGCGCGTGCATCGGATACTTGCATTCGCAGGAGGGCTGGGGCAGGTCATGATTACGACGACAGAGGGGACGGTCTTCGGCCGCTCGGTAGCATGGGGAAATCACAACAGGAGGTTTGCCGTTGAGCGCGGCACGTGCAGCCAGGAGGCGTGACCGGCTTTCCGGCAATCGCGGCAGGCCTGTGTCGATCCACGATGCAATGCTGGGTCTGATGCGGGAGCTCGGGATTGCTCCGAAAATGGCGCAGTACGATGTCATTGCCGCGTGGCCGGATGTCGTGGGACCCCAGATTGCCCGCGTGACCGCTCCGCAGCGCATGGAGAATGGCGTCCTGTACGTTGCAGTGACGACTGCGCCGTGGCGTGCGGAGCTTTCCATGAAACGCCTTGAACTCATTGAAAAAATGAATACACGCGTCGGGACGCGGGTCGTGAACGATATCCGGTTCAGATAGTCCCGCGACCGCCGCGATCATGTGCCATCATCACAGACTGGTATGAGCAAAGCATCTGCTGAGAAGGACAAGCCGGTTCTCCGGACGCCGGACGAGCATAACTATAACGCCGAGGACATCACCGTTCTCAAGGGGCTCGAAGCTGTCCGCCGAAGGCCTGCCATGTATATCGGTGACGTGAGTATCCGCGGCCTTCACCACCTTGTGTATGAAGTTGTGGACAATTCGATCGACGAGGCGCTTGCCGGTTTTGCCAGGAACATCGACGTGACGATCAACAAAGACGGATCCGCCACCGTGCTGGATGACGGGCGGGGTATTCCGACCGATATGCACAAAGGGGAAAAACGGTCCGCGCTCGAAGTGGTGATGACCATGCTCCATGCCGGAGGCAAGTTCGACAAGAATACCTACAAGGTATCCGGAGGACTCCATGGCGTCGGCGTGTCCGTGGTGAACGCCCTCAGCGAGTGGCTGGAGGTTGAAGTGTACCGCGACGGGAAGACCTGGTACCAGAAATACGAACGCGGCGATCCTGTCGCACCGGTAAAGGTGACCGGGAAGGCTGAGAAGGGACAGTCGGGGACAAAGGTGACGTTCCTTCCGGACGGGCAGATCTTCAAGAACCGGGCGTTCAAGTTCGATACGGTTGCGGAACGGCTCCGCGAGCTCGCTTTCCTCAACGCGCAGGTGAAACTCCGGATCATCGACGTGCGGGCGAAAAACGAACAGGAAGAGACCTTTCATTTCAAGGGGGGGCTTGTAGAATTTGTGAAGTACATCGACGCCACCCGTCCCTCGATCATGAAGAAGGTGTTTTACGCACAAGGGTCGGACAAGGATGAGAACGGTCGTGCTGTCGAGGTCGAGGCCGCAATCCAGTACAACGATCAGTACAGCGAGAACATCTTCACCTATGTCAACAACATCAACACCCACGAGGGAGGCACGCACCTCGTCGGGTTCAGGACGGCGCTCACCCGCTCGTTGAACAACTACGCGTACAAGAACGGGATTCTCAAGGAGGGGGGGATCACGCTTACCGGCGACGACTTCCGCGAGGGGTTTACGGGGGTCCTCAGCGTGAAGGTGCCGGAGCCGCAATTCGAAGGGCAGACAAAAACCAAGCTCGGCAACAGCGAGGTAAAGAGCATCGTGGAGTCGGTGATCGGACCGGCGCTCCAGTCATGGCTTGACGAGAACCCGGGGGACGCAAAAAGGATCCTCGAGAAGTCCATGCGGGCGGCGGAGGCGCGGGAGGCGGCGCGGAAGGCACGCGATCTGACGCGCCGTAAGAACGCGATGTTTTCCGGTGGCCTTCCCGGCAAGCTCGCCGATTGTTCGATCAGCGATCCGGATCACTGCGAGCTGTACCTCGTGGAAGGGGATTCCGCCGGAGGAAGTGCGAAGCAGGGACGCGACAGACGATTCCAGGCGATCCTCCCGCTGAAAGGGAAGATCCTGAATGTCGAGAAGGCGCGGCTCCACAAGATTTTGGAGAACGAGGAGATCCGGAATATCTTCACGGCACTCGGCGCAGGCGTCGGCGAGGAGTTCGACGCGTCCAAGCTCCGCTACGGGAAGATCATCCTCATGTGCGATGCCGACGTGGACGGCTCGCATATCCGCACGCTCCTCCTGACCCTTCTGTACCGGCACATGAAGGAACTCATTGAGCTCGGGCACGTCTATATTGCGCAACCGCCGCTCTTCAAGGTCAAGAGGGGAAAGCAGGAACTCTATGCGTATGACGAGGACGAGCGTGACACTCTCGTCAAAAGACTCTCGTCGGAAAAGGGAAAGAAGGCGGAGGAGGAACCCGTGGAGGCAGCGCCCGAGGAGGGAGCCGTCGTGCTTGGGAGCGGTGTGGTGATTTCCCGCTTCAAAGGACTGGGCGAGATGAATCCCGAGCAGTTGTGGTCAACGACGATGAACCCCGATACGCGCACGATCCTCCAGGTGACGATCGAAAACGCCGCCGACGCAGACAGGACATTTTCGATCCTGATGGGAGACGAGGTTGAGCCGCGGCGGGAATTCATCGAGAAGAACGCAAAATACGTCCGTAACCTGGATATCTGACCGGGGGACGGCACCGGAGTCACACTTACTGATCGCCTATGGCAACCGTTAACGAAAAAATCATACCCGTCGACATCGAAGATGAAATGCGGGGGTCCTATATCGATTACTCGATGTCCGTCATCGTTGCGCGCGCCCTCCCCGATGTCCGTGACGGACTGAAACCCGTGCACCGGCGCGTGCTGTTCGGAATGCAGGAGCTCGGGCTTGCCGCAAACCGTGCATACAAAAAGTCGGCGCGCATCGTCGGAGAGGTGCTGGGGAAGTACCACCCTCACGGCGACTCGGCAGTGTATGACACGATGGTGCGCATGGCGCAGGACTTCTCGATGCGGTATCCTCTTGTGGACGGGCAGGGGAATTTTGGATCCGTAGACGGCGATTCTCCGGCGGCCATGCGGTATACCGAGGCACGCCTGTCGCGCATTGCGGAGGAGATGCTCAAAGACCTCCAGAAGAACACCGTGGATTTTGTCCCGAACTTCGACGATACCCTCACGGAACCCTCTGTCCTGCCGTCGATGATCCCGAATCTCCTTGTGAACGGGACAAGCGGCATCGCGGTGGGGATGGCGACGAACATCCCGCCGCATAACCTGGGAGAGGTTGTGGATGGGTGCCTCGCGTTGATCAAGGACGAGACGCTCACGGATGAAAAGCTCATGAAATTCGTCAAGGCCCCCGATTTCCCGACGGGGGGCATCATCTACGGCTTCGAGGGCGTCAAAAGCGCGTACACGACTGGTCGCGGACGCATCGTCGTAAGGGCGAAGGCGAGCATCGAAACGGGGAAGAACGACCGCCAGAGCATCGTTGTTACGGAGATCCCGTACCAGGTCAACAAGGCAAACCTGATCGAGAAGATCGCCGAACTGATAAATGAAAAGAAGCTTGAGGACATCGCCGACATCCGGGACGAATCGGACCGGGACGGACTCCGCATAGTCATCGACCTGAAGCGCGATACGAATGCCGATGTGATCTTGAACAATCTGTACAAACACACGCAGATGCAGACCACATTCGGGGTCATCATGCTTGCGCTTGTGGACGGCAGGCCGAAGATTCTCATGCTGAAGGAAATGATCCGGCGGTTTGTCGATCACCGGAACGAGGTGGTGGTGCGCCGGTCGAAGTTCGAACTGGACGAATCGGAAAAACGTGCGCACATCCTGGAAGGCTATATCATCGCGCTCGACAACATCGACGCGATCGTGAAGCTCATCAGGGGATCGAAAGATGTCGAGACGGCGAAGACGGGGCTGATGAAGAAGTTCAGGCTGTCCGAGATCCAGGCGAAGGCGATTCTGGACATGCGCCTGCAGCGTCTCACCGGACTCGAGCGGAAGAAGATCGAGGAGGAATACCGCGAGACGATCAAACTCATCGAGCGCCTGAGGGCAATCCTGAAGAGCAAGCAGCTCCAGATGGAGATCATCAAGGAGGAATTGCTCGAGGTCAAGAAGAACTACGGGGACGAGCGGCGGACGGAGATCGTGTACAAGGCCGAAGAGTTCAGCATCGAGGACATGATCGCGGAAGAGCAGGTGGTGATCACCATCAGCCACGGCGGGTTCATCAAGCGCTTTCCGGTGAGCGGGTACCGTCGGCAAACCCGGGGCGGGAGAGGAAGCACCGGTGCGACCACGAAGGAAGACGACTTCATCGAACATATGTTTGTCGCAAGCACGCACGACTATATCATGCTCTTCACGAACGAGGGGAGATGCTTCTGGCTGAAGGTGTTCGAGATACCCGAAGGCGGCCGCGCCACGCGGGGGAAGTCGATCGCAAACCTCATTTCCAAGGAACAGGCGGATTCGATCGCATCGTATGTCTCGGTGAAGAACTTCGAGGATCCCCTCTTCGTCATGATGGTGACGGAGCAGGGAATGATAAAGAAGACTCCCCTGAGCGAGTTCAGCAACCCGCGCAGGACAGGCATCGGCGCGATTGGGCTGGGTAAGGGGGACAGGCTGATCGATGTCCGGTTTACGGACGGATCACAGGATGTGGTGATCGGGACGCACGATGGACTGGCGATACGCTTTCACGAGCAGGAGGCCCGGCCCATGGGACGCACGGCCGGCGGCGTCAGGGCGATCAAACTGGCGAAGAAAGACAGGGTCATCGGTGCGGTGGCCCTGAGGAGGAGCGGGACGACCATCCTGGTGGCGACCGAGAAGGGATTCGGCAAACGGAGCGAGACGGGAGAGTACCGGGTCAGCCATCGGGGAGGGAAGGGTATCTTCACGGTGAAGACGACGGAGAAGACCGGCCGGATGGTTGCCATGAGGGAGGTTCTGGAGTCCGATGACATTGTCGTCGTCACGAGCGGCGGCATTGTCATCCGCCAGCATGCATCCGAAGTACGGCTTGCCGGGAGAAACACGCAGGGGGTGCGCCTGATAAAACTCGGTGAAGGGGACACCGTCTCAGATGTTGCTTCCGTCATGGCGGAAGATCAGGAGATCCCCGAAGCAAACGGGAAGAAGGAGGGGGAAACCCCCGCCGGCGAAAAAAAAACCCTGAACCTGAACAAGGTGAATAAAAACAACGCGGTAAGCGCGCAAGCGCGCGCGCCAGAACCAACTCCTCAGAAAAACAGGAGGGACCCGAAAGCGCCGCGGCGGCCGTCACCGAATGTGAAATTGCCCGTCCGGGGGCCCGGAAAAAAGAGAAAGAAGAGAAAGTAGGGCCGGCAGCGCGTTTGGTCAGATCATACCGTTCCGTTTACGGATGATCCACTCTGCTGAAAAGAGGGCGATTACAAGGGCCAGAACATACGGCCAGCGGTGCAACTCCAGCGTTTCTCCCCTCTGTTCGTCGCGCGGGGAAAGGGACCTGAGTGAACCGAGCATTTCCCGCAGCCGGTCCGCATCCCTGTAGGTGAGATATCCCCCGCCGGTCCGGTAGGCGATTTGCTGGAGGACCTCTGCGTTCATCCTTGTGTCCAGGTATTCCAGGTTCAACCCTCCGACGAGAAACGATCCCGCGTCCCTTCCCAACTCATGTCCTCCCCCGGTCGCAGTGGCCGTGAACTTGAACTCACCCGGGGGGAGCCCTTCCACTGCACCCTCATATCTGCCGCTCCCCAGGGGATGGAGGTCCGTCCGGATCTGTTCACCCTCCCCGGTGATCTCGATTGACATCTGGGCGTCTTCGACCGGTTGAGAACTCGCATTGTATGCCTGTCCCGAAAAGGAGACCGGTTCCCCCCGGGAAAACTGGTCGCGGGTGGGAGCGACTCGGACATTCCGGCCTTCTTCGCGCGAAGTCAGCCAGCGGATGGCGGAGGAGAGAAAAGAGGCAAACAGCGGTGCAATGTCGGGGTTCCCCTGTCCCATCAAACGCCAGCGCCAGAGACCGTACCCCATCAGGCTGAGCGACTTGGTTCCTGCAACATCACGGACGGCCATGAAGGGCTGGGGAAGGATGAGGTTCCGGATGCGGAGGGATCCCAGAGCGACCGCTCCTTCACGGAGCCGGTAAAGCGCGCGGGTTGCGAACACCGGCGGGAGGTGGTTCCACACGTCCCGTTCGGCGTCTGTACCAAGAGCGAGGAGGGGGTGGTCAAGGTGCAACGGGTCGGGGACGAACTCGACTTCCTGCTCACCGGTGGAGGCACCTTCCGGAATCACAGGGAGCGAAGGAGCCATTGTGAGGAGCTTTGAAGGATCGACGAATTTTCCCCCCACGAAAAAGAGCGGTTTCTTTCCCTCTACGATTGCGGATCTCACGAACTCCACGGGGCCGGGCGGAGTGGCCGCATCGGGCATTCCGATGCTCAGGATGCAATCCGCGCTGTCGATGACTTGCCGCGTCAGCGGGCCTTCGTAGTATCCCCCCCCCAGTTTTTGGGTAACCGCCCGGACCGAGATGTTTGGGTCCTCGGCGAGAGTCCCCCGTATGACGCTCAGATCGGGACTCGGGCCCGCGGCGAGCATCAGAACGCGCATGGTGCTCCTGAGGACCCTCACACCAAAGAGACGCCGGTTGTTGGCGGTCGTCAATTCACCCGGAAGTGAGGAAACGCGCACTGTGTAACGACGCAACCCCGCTCCTTCGGGCGTGTACGAGAGCCGGGCGGAGACCTCCGCAGTTCCCGCGGGAAGCACCACAACGGTCCGGTCAAGTATCCGGGTCCCATCATTAAGCGTGACTTCGGCTTTCTCACCGCCATAGCCGGAGCTCTTAATGACGACATCGACCGGCGCCGTGGTTCCTGCGTACACCACGTCGTTTGCGGCAATTCTTGATACGAGGACGTCCTTCTGCTGTGCCGTGTCACCGATGCCGATGGTGAACACGGGGATTCCCAATCCGCCAGCCTTGTAGACAGGGTTTTCTCCTTCGGTGTACATGCCGTCCGACAGCATGATGACCGCACGGATGTTGAACCGCTCCCGCTCACGCGCAAGCGCGAGCAAGGCGCCCGCGATATCTGTGGTCTCGTCACCGAGGGTGTCGAGTGGCTGTCGCAACGGCCCACGGAGAGATGTACCGAACGAATAGAATTCTGTCTCAACGCCGCCCGGGATGGCGCCCGGGATGACCGTCGTGAGGAGGTTCCCGGACTGTTCGGCCCGGTTGCCTGTTCTATCCACTATGGTCATGCTCGCGCTCCGGTCGGCGAGGATTGCCACGACAGGCGGATGATGGATGAGGAACGAGGTACGGAGGACCGGCTCGAGCAGGAGCATGAGGACGAGGGCGAGCGCTCCGCCACGAAGGATGCTCAGCATAATCCGCCTGGAACGTGCAACGGGTGGGAGTGTGAAACGATAATAAATATACGACAATACTACGGCGAGGAGAATGAGAAGCGCCGCGTAGAGCGGTGAAGCGGAAAATGAGAATTCGATTGACGGGAGGACAAACATCGGGAGGGTGGTCAGCCCGCTTCCTGAAGGAGTCGCTCGACTATTTCGATCGCAGTCACGCCATCGGCTTCCGCGTTGAAATTCGGGACGATGCGGTGCCGGAGCGTGGGACCCGTGACTTTGCGGACATCGGCGATGTCCGGCGAATGCCGGCCGTCGAGCAGGGCACGCGTCTTGGCGCCCAGGATGAGGCTTTGCGATGCCCTGGGCCCCGCCCCCCAGCTGAGCCAGTCGCGGATGAATTTCGGGGCGGTTTCCGATTTCGGGCGCGTCATGGTGGTGATGCGGACTGCGTAATCAATTACGTTGTCAGCGACGGGGACCTTCCGTACGAGATCCTGAAAGTGCGCGATCTGTTTCCCCGTCAGGATCCGGCGGGGGGTGGGACGTGCCATGCTCGTTGTGGCCTTGACGATGCGTATCTCCTCGTCGTGTGACGGATAATCGACCCAGAGATTGAACATGAACCGGTCGAGCTGGGCTTCCGGGAGCGGATATGTGCCCTCCTGTTCGATGGGGTTCTGCGTCGCGAGGACGAAAAAGGGTTCCTGGAGCGTGTAAGTCTGTCCAGCGGCTGTTACGCGGTGTTCCTGCATGGCCTCGAGCAGCGCCGCCTGAGTTTTCGGCGGCGTGCGGTTGATCTCATCTGCCAGAACGACGTTGGCAAATACGGGTCCGCGGATAAATTTGAACGACTTCGACCCGGTAGTGACATTCTCTTCGATGATCTCCGTTCCGGTGATATCGCTTGGCATCAGGTCCGGCGTGAACTGGATCCGGTTGAATGTGAGATCGAGGACTTCGGCGAGGGTCTTGATAAGGAGTGTCTTTGCGAGTCCCGGCACCCCGACGAGGAGGCAGTGACCGCGTGCCAGGAGCGCGATCAGGAGCTGTTCGACGACTGTGTCCTGACCGATGATGACAGTCCCAATTTCTGCACGGAGCGCATCATACGACGACTTCAACTCCCTGGCCGCGTCGACATCGGCCGCACCCTCGCGTCCGGTCATGGGGTCAGCCGCGTCTGCCAGTAAAACTGGTTTTTCAGTTCCTCCATCCATCCCTGGTAATCTCTCGTCCTTTTGAAGTTCAGCGCGATCGCTTCCACCTTGTGATAGTCCTGGTCGAGAGACATGGAGTGAGCGGGAGTGCGTTTCCTGAGCCAGACAATGTAGTACCGGTATCCTGTAGTCTCGGGGACTTTGACGGGGACGCTGATATCCCCTTCCTTGAGCGTGTCAATCGCGGGACGGAATGACGGGTTTACCTGGTCGATTTCCGCGGTGCCGATATTCCCCCCGATTGTATTATCCCTGAGTTCCGAGTACTTCCTGGCAAGTTCTGCGAAGCTTTCACCGGCGAGCGCGCGTGTGCGCAGCGAATCCAGGAGCCGGATGGTGGCTTCGTCCCCCTCTTTCGACCGTTCAATCCTCAGCAAAATGTGACGCGCATGGACTGCGTCTCCACGGCGTTCGACGAGCTGGATGATATGAAGCCCGTGTTCCGTCTCGACAATCTCGGAGATCTGGCCATCGGCCATTGCAAAGACCGCCGTCTCAAAATCCTTCACAAACATTCCACGGCGGACGAATCCGAGGTCGCCCCCCTGGGCAGCGGAACCGGGGTCCTGCGAATAGCGCTTCGCCATGGCCGCAAAGTCGGCGCCGTTTCTCACGCTGTCGAGAATCGCCTTGAGCCTGGACCGCGTGGCGGCCTTCGCCTGATCGTCGGCTTTGGGCGCGATGCCGATTTCCGACAATTCGCATTCTTGGGGAACGCGGGGAAGGCTGTCCTTGTACGTGCGGAAGAAATCCTCCACGTCGAACCGTCCGACTGTTGTGTTGCCGAGGTGTTGCTGCTGAAGTCGCTGGGCCAGGAGGTTTTTGCGAAGATCGTCCCGGAACTCCCGCTTGATACGGCTGAGGGGCATTCCGTACATCTCCTCCAGGCGGGCCTCGGACCCATATTGCTGGATCCGTTGCTGGATGGTGGCGTCCATCTGCTGCTGCACCTCTTCGTCTGTGACGGTGACGCTGTCTTCAATGGCCTTCGCGACCACAAGTTTTTCGTTGATCATCGTCTGCAGCACCTGAGCCCGTAATCCCGGGGTGGCGGGATCAATCTTGTTATTCAGCGCATAGAACTGCACCTGGGCATTCAGCTCAGATTCAAGTATCAGGTCGTTGTCGACGGTCGCCGCGATCCGGTCAAGCGTCTGTGTCTGTGCGCAGACCGAAAGCACAATGGCGCACATAAGGAGGATTGGTTTCATAACTTCTGTTCTCCGATTGACCTGGGGCGATTCCCCGGGGAGGCACCGCACCTAGTCCCCGATACCGCCTGCTGTGTCCGCGACGCCGGGGTTGACCTCAACTTTGTGCCTGGTCCGCAGATCCGAGACGAGCTGCTCGTAACGGGCCCGGCGTCGCTCGATCAGGAGACGCTCGCGCACCTCGTCCTTGACGAATTCGAATTCCGGTGTCTCTCCGACGTGCTTGATGCCGTGCACCGTGAGGACGTAATACCCTGCAGCCGTCTTCACGGCATAGGAAACTTCCTCCTTGGGTAGCGACCGGGCGAGCTTCCACAGTTCGTCAGGGAACAGCGTTGCCTGTGTGAAATACTGATTCCGTGCGACCGCCCGCAGCTCACGCCCGTGCACAGAGTCCCGCTCGCACGCGGCAACGGCGTCCTCCCATGATGATCCGCGGAGGATTGAAGCGCGAAACTGGTTTGCCTCGTCCCGTTCGGAGAAAAGCGCGTAGCTTACACGCGCGACGTCCTCACGGAGGGTGAACGCTGAAACGTTCTTCTTGAAGGATCCGGCAACCTCTTCGTCGTGCACGTCGTCTGCTCCACCGCCGTACACTTCTTTCTCCAGCAGAGCCTCTACCGCGAGACGCTTGCGGGTGGCCTCGAGCTGCTTCCGCAGCTGATCGCTGTCTGCCATCCCGCGACGCTGCGCTTCCTGGTACAGAAGTTCACTGACAACCCACTCATTGATGAACGCCATCGATCTCCCCCGCACACGCGCAAGGGAGTCCGCGGTTCCGGCGAGGTCCGCCTCCCTGAGTTCGACTGAGCCGACTCTGGCGACGTACGCGGGTGAAGGACCCTCACGGGAACACCCGATGAACAGGGCAATAAAGGGAACAAGGCAAGCCGTCCAGCGTACCACCCGGTGCCGAATCTCATCAGTGGGCGGGAGCAAAAGCATTCTTGAGAATCGGTTTGTACTCCACAACGGGATACTTCTGCCTCAACTGGGCCAGCCAGTCGCTCTCGAGCCGCTTCGACTCATAGTCCTGGTACGCACTGGAAAGCTCCGGTCCGGCTTCCTCAAACGTCTTCCTGCGGGCGTTCTCCCTTGCGTTGAGTCTCACGATTGTATAATGCCCCTTGTAGAGAAACGGCGGGGTCGCGTTGCCGATGGTGAGAGAATCTGCACGCTGGGTGCGCTCGTCGGTCGGCGGCGGAAGTGTCACGGATTCCGGTTTGCCCGCCACGAGCAGGCTTCGGCCGGTGAGTTCCGTCCGGAGGATGTCGGATTCTCCTGTTGCACGGCTCTCCGCTTTGGCCAGCGCTTTGGCGGGCAACGGCGATGTTACGGTCCTCACGTACGCGGGGTCTATTTTGAGCTTCTTCACGAAATGCGACCTGAGTGCTTCCAAACGCGCTGCAGCGAGCTTCAGACTCCGGCTTTTGCCTGTCGACGTATCAGCCCAGGCGGTGATTGTCACACGGATGCCGGGGTCAACCCGCATTTCGTCGGCCACCCTGGACAGGGGGGCCAGTGACCGCGCATCCGGTTTTGCCGAACCACGTGCAAAGGCAGTGCGGTAACTCGAGGGTGCAGCCTGGCGGAGAGAATCTCCTGAGGCAAGAGTCTCAATGGTCTGGCCGGCCCGCAGTTGTCGGAAAATCACGCCGGCGAGGGAATCGGACACTCCCCGGATCTCGGTGATGCTTATCCGGTCGGGCCATGTGAACTTGTCCCGGTTGGCGGCAAAATAAGGTTTGAGCACCGAATCGCCCGTAACGATCCTGTTCCAGACATGTTCCTGTTCCACCTGATACAGCAGGATCCCTTCGCGGTATTCTGCAAGGAGTGCGGCAAACTCCGGAACCTCCTTCGCCAGAAGGTCCGCCTTCGCCGAAAACACCAGCTGCTCACCAACCTTGTCCACCGCGGCAGCAAGGGGTTGTGCCCGAAGGGGGGTGCTGGCCAGTTCAGGACGGGCCTCGATCAGGCGCACAACACTGTCCACGGAGATGCGCTGGTCCTGGACGGAGAAGAGAGGCAGCGTGCCGACCCCGGGTTTGACGCCGGACCACCACGCACTGTCGTGGGTTGTCCCGTTCGAGTCCACGGACGCGAGGAATCGCGTCAGAGTGGAGTCATACAGCTTGAAATGCACTTCCTTCTTTAGCCGATCGAGAAACTTCGCATAGTCTTCCTGGTACCGCAATTGCTGGTACACCGGTTGAAGTTCCTGTTTTGCCGCTTCAAAAGTCTTGCGTGCGCGTACATCGTAGCATTTGATCAGATGGTATCCGTACGGCGTGCGGACGATATCGGACACCTGTCCCGGCTTGAGGTTCATCGCCACCTCGTCGAAGGGCTGAACCCAGCGGCGCCGCGAAAAGTATCCAAGGTCTCCACCCCGGCCTGCGGAACCCGGGTCTTCGGAGTGATGCATTGCCAGGGAGGCGAAGTCCGCCCCCGCACCCAGGCTGTCCTTCAGCGCCTTGATCTTCTCGTACGCCTGGGCAGTGTCCTGTGGCGATGGGGTCTGGCTCTGGAACCTGATCATGATGTGACTCGCATGCACTTCCCCCGGCGCAGGCTTACGGTCGACGAGCTTGATGATATGCAAGCCATACTGGGTCCGCACGGGCGCGGACGAGATCTCTCCGATCTTCATTTTGAACGCGGCGTCCTCGAACGGGGCGACGAGCTGTCCCGCCGTGAAGTAATACAGGTCTCCCTTGTTGAGTTTGACCGAGGGATCCTGTGAATTTTCGAGAGCGAGCATCCCGAAATCAGCGGCCGACCTGGCTGCGCCGAGGATCTCGTACGCTTTTTTGTATGCCACCGTGGAATCCGCGGGGGATGCCGACGGACTCAGGCTCAAGAGAATATGGCTGGCGCGGATCTCTTCGTTTTGCCTGGCATAGAGCTGCTTGACCCCGGGGGTGATGACTTCACGCTCGGTGAGGTAGGACGCCGCGAGACTCCCTTTATAGGCCGCAATTTCATTCAGGACCTCGGGATGTTTGTCAAGTCCCTCCCCATGAGCGCCCGCAAGTTTCAACCGGTATTTCACCACGAGGTCGAGAAACTTCTCGCGATCGCCCTGACTTGTTGCGGCGCCCGCTTCCCGGCTCCCAAGGCTCTTGATATACTGCTGTTCATATTCAGAAAGCCTGACGGGCTGCGTTCCGACTGTGGCGACAACCGCATCCTGCTCTACCGGAGAGCATCCGGCGCAAACGATCGTTCCAAACATTACCGCGGCGAGATAGCTTTGCTTCCGTGTCCAGGCCAATTGAGACATGCGCACTCTCGAGCTCCAGAAAATGAACGACATTGATGGTATTTAGGGCAATCCGTAGATCTCTATACTAAAGAAAAGCGGTTTTATAATCAAGGATTCGCTCCCTGCTCACCGAGAGGGGCCAACGCCTGTTCAAAGTCCGCCTGAATATCCCGAATTCCTTCGATTCCCACGGAAATCCTGATCATCCCCGGGCTGACCCCGTGGCGGGCAAGCTCACCGGCATTCATTTTCACGTGAGACGAATACACCGGGATGCTCACGAGTGTCTCAACCCCCCCCAGCGACATCGCGTTCACGGCAACACGAAGAGCATCACAGACGGCGACTGCGCCGCGGGCCCCACCGGGGACCTCTATCGTGACCATCCCACCGTACCCGTCGCCCCCCGCGCCGGTCATCTGCCTTCGGGCAATCGCGTGTCCCGGGTGCGAGGGGAGCCCGGGGTAGAGAACGCGTTTGACCCCGGGATGACCTTCGAGGAAGCATGCCAGCGCCATCGCATTGCGGTTCTGACAACGTACCCTGAGATCAAACGTCTTCAGGCTGCGCAGGAGCAGGTACGCGGCGAAGGGGTCGGCACAACCACCGTAGTACTTGAGCTGCGTGTGGGCGCCGGAAATGAATTCCGCGCTCCCTGCGACAACCCCTGCCATGACGTCCGTGTGCCCGCCGAGATACTTTGTGGCGCTTTCGACAACAACGTCGACGCCAAAGCTGAACGGATTCTGATTCAGGACGGTCGCAAATGTATTGTCGGAGAGGACGACGATCTTCCGGTGCACTTTCTTCTCGGCCGCGCGTACCTGAGAGACCAGCTCCCCGATGTCGACGATCCCCAGCGTGGGATTAGTGGGTGTTTCACAATAGACCAGCCTGGTTCGTTTCGACGCCAGAGAGACGATGGAGGTCAGCGCTTCCGGGCGGACGTATCGTACCGTGACCCCATGACGCGGAAGGATGTCCCTGAAGAAGCGGTACGTCCCCCCATACAGCGCCGGCGTGCTGAGTATCTCGTCCCCCTTTTTTACAACGGACAGTATTGCCGAGGTGATTGCCGCCATCCCGGACGAGAACAGAAGAGCCTTTTCCGCCCCCGCCATCAGGGCGAGGCGCTCTTCAGCCTCGGCAACAGTAGGATTGTGGTACCGCGTATACACGTAGACATCCGGGTCTCCCTGCGCATACCTCAACGCATCGCCGGAGTCGGTGAATCGGTAGGTCGTGGTCTGCACAATCGGGGGTGCGACCGGTCCCCGGAAGGCGTACAGTTTTCTCCCGTGTATCGCCCGTGTGGCGAGTGACTGCTGTTCGGGAATCGGTAGGCGGACTTTCACCGGCGTGCGTCTTGTCCTCATCGGATGCTCTCGCTGTTGTGGAGGTGATACGGAAGGAGCGCGGCATACACCGCCCGGTTCACGGGGGTGGGGATGCCGAGTGTGGCTCCGTGGCGGACGACGGTTCCCGCCAGCGCCTCAATCTCGAGCGGCTTGCCGTGCACGAGATCATAGTACAGGGACGATCGCGTCTTGTTGTCGAACCGCGCGAGTGTGTCGAAGACACCGTCGAGATAGTGTTCCTCAATGCGCACACCCCGCGCCCGCGCGACGCGCTCGGTCTCCCTCATCGCGTCAGCCAGGAGGTCACGTGACTGATCGACCGCAAGTATCTCTCCGAGGGTGAGGCGCGTGAGGGCCGTGATCCCCCCCGCCCCGGTGATGAATATGAATTTTTTCCAGAGGGCCGCGACGATGTCGTCGGAGGCCTCGGCGGTGATCCCTGCCTGCGCACATATGTCGCGGAGCTCTGTGGCCCGCCGGCGGTGTTCCGCAGTGGCCCCCGCGAACGGTCCGAACACTATCTTGGCGGGCCCTCCGGCAACGGTGACCTCCCCCGGACGCGTGATCGTCGAATAAATGTACGCGACGCCACCGAAGATCGTGCCGCCCGGGAGCGATCGCTGGAGCTTCTCTTCATTGTCGATGCCGTTTTGAAGGCTGATGACGACCGTACCGGGACGGAGGAGGGGAGCAAGATCCGGCGCGGTCCGCTCAGTGTCGTATGACTTGACGCAGAAAAGCACTGTGTCCACGGGTCCGATCTCCGCGGGAGACCCGACACACCGTTCAGGCGATACCTGCATCGCCCCGTGCGGAGAAATGACACGCAGCCCCTCCCGTTTCATCGCATCCAGGTGGGGGCCCCGCGCCGTGAACATGACGTCTTCTCCCGCCGATGCCAGCATCGCACCAAAGAACCCTCCGACGCCCCCTGCACCAATGACCGCAAATCGCATACGCACCCTTTCCGGTGCTGTGAATGAAGACGCGTTCAGCCCCCGGCTTCCCGGGGGAGCGCGGGTTGTGCAAAAATGACTCTCTCGCGCTCAATGACGACACTCCCCGGGGGAGAACCCCGTGGTTTCCTTACGAATCGCTTCTCGGTCATTGCCACTGCGACCGTCCCCGCGGTCTTCATCTTGCTGTAATACGCGGCGATGCCGGCAGCCTGCTCGCATGCCCTTTTTCCCGGATCCCCCTTCCCCGAATGAGCTTTCAGCACGACATGAGAGCCGCTCCCCCCGCGTGCGTGAAACCAGAGATCATCAGGTTTGGCATACCGGAGTGTGAGGAGATCATTGTTTGCGCCATTCTTCCCCGCCCAGACTTCAAAACCGCCATCAACTTTGAACACACGAAACGGGAGGCGTTCCTTCTCTCTGCTCCTGTCCCCGAGGCCCACCGCCTCAAGCTCCGTAGAGTGCTCGTTGAAGAACTTTCCCGCCCTGTCCCCCGGAAGCGACTGCTCCGCCTTGGAAAGAAGTTTCTCCAGGCGCTCAATCCGCGCGGCAAGTTCGCCGAGCCTGCGCGCGGATTCCTCGCCGGCCGCTTTTGCACGTTTTGCTTTTTCAAAATACCGCTGGGCATTCTGGATCGGGGAGAGGGCGGGTTCAAGCGGAATGACAACGTGCTCCCCATCGATGTCGGCATCAAATGTCCTCAGCCCTTTCGTGAGCGCCGGAAGCCCTGCCATCAGGGCATTGCCGAACCGTTCGTAGGTCGCGGCCCGCTCGGCTTCACGGGCATCCGCCTGAATGGCACGGTGCGCACGCCTCCCCTTTTCCAACTGTTGCTGGAGCGGCGCGACCACCGAATGCTTCTCCCTGTCATGTTCGGTTTTAGCCCCCCGGCCTGCAATGAAATGCCGGATTGCCCTGTTGATATCGGAAAACACCTCCTCCTTCAGTGTGCCGGCGAGATGAAGCGGAATGAGCGAAAAGAAACCGGGAACGCCGTCAGGAGAAATGTATACTCGCGGCGAGGGGGTCGCAAGGTCGCTGAGGACGGAGCGGATCGCGGTCTCGATTGCCGATAACGCCGCGGAATCCATCTCGCCGGTCTTCAATGAAGCATCAGCGCCGGCGCGCATGACCGATTCCAGTGCGAGAGTGCCGCCGATGGCGGGAAACGACTTCCTGATGACGGAACCGACAGTCCGTGATCCCGATGACGCACACGCCCTGCGGAATTCTGTGAAATCGTATATGAGCCCGTCGTCGGCGAAGTGGATCGTCGAACCCCGGAGTTTTTTCGGGTTTTTGAATGAATCAAGTATTGTCCCCGCGTCCCCCAGCAGAAAGACGTTTGCCCGGGGTCCGTAGAGAACAGCGGCAAGCGTCGTTCCGTTATCAAGCGAGAAATGCATGACCCTGTCGGAGGGGCTCATCGCGACAGTGTTCACACGTGCACCGTTGCACCCCCCGAGGAGATCAACGGAGTTCCGGCGGGCCCGGGACCTGCCTTCGTGGAGATACACTGCACTCATCTCGGGCCGGCAAAGGAAGACAAGCTGCCCAGGATCGTCGTGGAACGCTATCGCGAGCTCGTCCGCATCCTGGGAGTATACTTCACGAATCTGCCTTCCCCGTATGCTGGAATTGAATGTGGAAACGAGGAACAGAAATGTGTAGTAATTGCTGATCACAGTTTTATCAACAATATATCGAAAAATGGCGATTTTCCCAACAGTTTGACGGATCCATGTGGATAACTTGTGAATGAACGCGGAGAGAGAGTCTGTAAGTTTCCATTGCGACTGCTGCGTCTTTTTGCTACTTTACTCTGCTCAGGGACAAGCACAGGGGGTGTATGATTGCCAGCATGACCGGCTTCGGCCGGGGTGAAGCGAACAAAGGGGGGATTAGCATCTCCGTCGAACTCCGGACCGTGAACAACCGGTTCCTCGAGGTGACGACACGTTTGCCGCGTTCGCTCAGCCTCAGGGAGAACGAGGTCAAAGAACTGATACGGCGGAGGATCTCGCGCGGAAAAGTGAACGTGATCGCAAACGTTGAGAGAGAAGGGAACGGATCCGCCGGACTTGAACTCAACGCCTCTGCCGCCAGGGCATATTACAAGCTTCTCGTGCAACTCAGGAAGACACTCAGACTCAAAGAGACGGTGAAGCTGGAACACATGCTTCAATTCTCGGAGATTTTCGAACAAAAAGAGATCGGCCCAACAGACGAGAAAGAATGGGGAGTGCTTCAAGAAGCCCTGGAAGCCGCGCTCGGTGCTCTGGCGGAAATGCGACGGGCGGAGGGAGGGGAACTGGAAAGGGATTTCCGTGCCCGGGTTGCGCTGCTCGATGAGAGGCTTGCGCAGATCGAACGGCTTTCGGCCCAGCAGGTTCCAGCCGAACGCGTACGGCTCCGCGAGCGCGTGACACAGATCATTGAAAAAACCCCGGTCGATGAAGGTCGTCTGGAACTGGAGCTTGCACTGTTGGCCGACCGGCTGGATGTGACGGAGGAGTGCGTCCGGTTCAGAAGCCACAACAAGTTCTTCCTGGAAGCCCTGGCGTTGCCCGACCCTGCCGGAAGAAAACTCAATTTTCTCATCCAGGAAATGAACCGGGAGGCGAATACGATCGGTTCGAAATCGAGCGCCACGGAGATCGCACACCTGGTGGTGAGCATGAAGGAAGAACTGGAGAAGATCCGCGAACAGCTTCAGAACATCGAATAATGCAGATGGCACGGGGGAAACTTGTGGTGATCTCCGCCCCCAGCGGTGCCGGCAAGACGACGATAGCACGGGCGATCCTCGAAGCCCATCCGACGCTGGCGTTTTCGGTGTCCGCCACAACTCGTCCGGTTCGTGACGGAGAGCAGGAAGGAAGAGACTATTTCTTTCTTGCGAAGGCGGAATTCCGCCGGAGAATAGAGGCGGGGGATTTTGTGGAGTGGGAAGAGATCTACGGCAACTACTATGGCACGCTCCGGCAGGAAGTTGACCGGGCGCTGGAGGGAGGACGGCACATACTTTTTGATATCGACGTGAAGGGGGGACTCTCCATCAGGAAGCGGTACCCTGAATCCCTCCTCATCTTCATCCGTCCCCCGAGCATTCAGGTGTTGCACGAACGACTATGCAACAGAAAGACCGAGAGCGATGCCGCAGTCTCGCAGCGTATGGAACGCGTGCCGCTTGAATTGAAGCTCGGTGTGGCATTCGATTATCAGGTGGTAAACGACGACCTCCCCCGCGCAATAGCGGAGGTGAACGCGGTTGTGAGCAGGTACTTACAGGTCAACTAGAAGAGGGAGCAGGACGTATGGGAATCAAACCGATCGACCTCGAATTCTTCAACCAGGAGGGGAAAAACGTTCACGAGTCTATCGTTGCCGCATCGAAGAGGGCGAGACAGATCAACGAAGATATCAAGATTGAATTCAACCAGCGCATCGAGATGTTTGCAACCAAGACCGAATCCGAGACCGAGGAGAACGACGTCAATCCCGATCAGCTCAAGGTGAGTCTCGAATTTGAGAAACGTCCCAAGCCGACGGACACCGCGCTGGATGAGCTGCTTTCGGAAAAACTCGGCTGGCACTATGAGGTGAAGGAGGTGCCGCCGCCACCCAAAGAGGAAGCCGCGGACGAAGCTGTGGAGGATGAAGAATAACTGCCCCTCGGGCGATGCTGACCGGCAAACGAATACTCCTGGGAATCACCGGTGGGATAGCCGCATATAAGTCGGCATTCCTGGCGCGGGAGTTTGTCCGCGCCGGTGCCGAAGTACAGGTAGTCATGACCCGGGCGGCGTCGCAGTTTATCACGCCGCTCACCATGACCACGCTTTCGAAGCGGGAAGTGATCATCGACATGTTCCCGCCCCAGCCGGACCAGCCGGCGGTCCAGCCGACGAGGCACATCGATCTGGCGCTGTGGGGCGACGTCATGATGATCGCTCCGGCCACCGCCAACACGATCGCGAAGATCGCCCACGGCACAGCGGACAATTTTCTGACGACGCTGGTGCTTGCCCTCCGCTGTCCGCTGATCCTCGCGCCTGCGATGGACGTCGACATGTACCTCAACGACACGACCCAGCGAAATATCGCCGCACTCCGGGAGACGGGATGCAGCGTGCTCGAGCCCGATGCAGGCGAGCTTGCGAGCGGACTTTCGGGTCCCGGGCGCATGCCGGAGGTGGACCGGTTGTTCAGCGAAGTCGTGAAATCGCTCGACAATGCCCATCGCGATCTGGCGGGGAGGACGGTCCTTGTCACGGCCGGTCCGACATATGAACCCATCGATCCGGTCCGGTTCATCGGCAACCGTTCCAGCGGCAAGATGGGCTTTGCGATCGCTGCGGCAGCAGCGCAACGGGGCGCGAACGTGACACTGATCAGCGGCCCGGTGACCCTGAGGACCCCCCGCAACGTGCGACGTGTCGATGTAGCGACAGCGAGGGAAATGGCGTCTGCCGTGATGGCGGAATTCGCGGCTGCGGACATGCTGGTGATGGCAGCCGCGGTGGCGGACTTTACGCCCGTCCGCTCCTCGGAGCAGAAAATCAAGCGGGAACAAAAGGCGGGCGGACCCTTCATGCTTGAACTGACCGAAAATCCCGACATCCTGAAAACCGCCGGCGCCAGGAAAAAACATCAGATGATCATCGGGTTTGCCCTGGAGACCGAGAACGGCGTTGAGAACGCCAGGAAAAAACTGAGCGCAAAGAACCTTGACGTGATCGTGCTGAATAATCCGCTGGCTGAAGGCGCGGGGTTCGGGAGCGACACCAACGTGGTCACCGTGATCACGGCATCGGGAGAAGTGGAACGACTTCCCCGCATGGCGAAGATCGACATTGCCAACGCACTCTTTTCGCGGTTTGCCCCGCTTCTGCCATGACGGAGACGCGGACTTCAATGGCGGACCTTCTGTCGGACATCCGGGGGATTCTATTCAGGGAACGGGAGCTTTTCGGAGAGACACTTCTCATAGATCCGGGTCTGAGGGGAAATGTGACGATGGTGCGATCAAAGCCTGAACTACCAAAGCGGGCGGACGAACCGGCGCTATTCGAATTGCCGGTACCTGCGACTCTCACCATCACGGGCGAAGCGTGGGGAAGCGCGCAAACGCTGGACGGACTTCAGGAGCGTATCTGCGCCTGCTTGAAATGCCCGCTCGGCCACACGCGGACGAACTTTGTGTTCGGGACGGGAAATCCCGCCGCGACGCTCATGATCATCGGGGAAGCACCGGGTGCGGACGAAGATGCGCAGGGTGAGCCGTTTGTGGGAAAGGCTGGTCAGCTCCTGAACAAGATTCTCGAAGCGATCGGGTTCAAGCGCGGCGACGTGTACATCTGTAACATCCTGAAATGCCGGCCGCCAGGGAACAGAAAGCCGGTTGCGGAAGAAGTCGACATGTGTCTCCCGTATCTGCGGAAACAGATTGCGCTGGTGAAACCAAAACTGATCCTTGCGCTCGGCCTTACTGCAGCGGAAAATCTGTTGGCGACGACGGAGAGCCTCGGACGGTTGCGAGGCAGAATTCTCGAGTACGAAGGAACCCCGCTGATGGTGACGTACCATCCGGCAGCACTCCTGCGTAATCCAAACTGGAAACGGCCGGCCTGGGAGGATGTGCAGGCGGTGCGCAAACTTCATGATGAGCTCGTGGCACAGGGACGATAGGGGACGACGGCAGATGGCGGAGGGCATGATACGGCGGACGGACCTGACAGCGGAGCGAACAGTCTCCGAAGGGCGGGTTCCGCCCCAGGCGGTGGAGATCGAGGAGCAGGTGCTCGGTGCGATGCTTCTCGAGAAAGAGGCGGTTTCGAAAGTGATCGAGGTGCTCGATGAGGAAGCCTTCCACGCCGAGCGAAACCGCAGAATCTTCAAGGCCATCATCGTTTTGTTTGAACGGAGCGAACCGGCAGACGTGATCACCGTCGCGGAAGAGCTTCGCCGGCAGGGTCAGCTGGAGAATGCAGGGGGTGAAGCGTACCTCGTCGAGCTCACAATGAAGGTCACTTCCGCGGCCAATGTGGAGTACCACGCCCGCATCGTCCTCGAGAAGGCGCTCATGCGACGGCTTATCGCCGAGACGAGCGGGATTGCGGGACGGGCGTACAGCCAGACGGAAGACGCGTTCGACCTGCTGGACCAGGCGGAACAGGCTATTTTCAAGATCTCCGAATGGCGACTGAAAAGAAATTTTGTCTCGATGGACCGGGCGGTCCATGACACGCTTGAGATGCTGGAGAGCATCCATGGAAAACACGAGGGAGTAACCGGGGTTCCGACCGGTTTTCGTGACCTCGACAATCTGACCGGCGGATGGCAGAATTCCGACCTGATCATCATCGCCGGTCGTCCGAGCGCGGGGAAGACCGCATTCGCCCTCTCGCTCGCGGCGAACGCCACGACCCACCGGAGCAAGCCCACAACGATCGGCATTTTCTCCCTGGAGATGTCAACGAAGCAACTGGTGATGCGGCTCCTGTGCGCGGAGGCCCGGGTGGATGCCCATGCGGTGCGGACCGGGCGGCTCCCCGAAGATGACTGGAAGAGACTGAGCCTGGGTGCCGGGCGGCTGGCCAAGTCAAACATTTTTATCGATGATACCGCCGGTCTCGGCATCCTGGAACTCCGTGCGAAGGCCCGTCGACTCAAGGCGGAGCACAATGTCGGCCTGATCATCATCGATTATCTCCAGCTGATGCAGGGACCGAAGAACGCAGAGAACAGGGAGAAGGAAATTTCGGGAATCTCGCGGTCGCTGAAGGGGCTCGCGAAGGAACTCGATATTCCCGTCATTGCACTCTCGCAGCTCAGCCGCGCTGTGGAGGGACGGACCGACAAACGGCCCATCCTTTCCGATCTTCGGGAATCGGGGGCGATCGAACAGGACGCGGACGTGGTGGCATTCGTCCATCGTCCCGAGATGTACACGGATCCGAAATCCGACAAAATGGAAGAATTTCAGGGGAAAGCGGACATCATCATAGGCAAACAACGGAACGGGCCCGTGGATGATGTGACACTGGCCTTCGTACGTCGCTATGCTCGGTTCGAGAACCTGGCGCTACCGAGCTTTGAGGATGTCGCGATCAGCCCCGAGGAACAGCCGTTCTGATTTCTGCATGAATCGTCCATCCCCCTCACGAAGGGAGTTTCTGCGGCGGGCCGCCTCGTATGCGGCGATCGCCTTCCCTTTGTTTCTCCGGCAGAACCGTGCCGTCGCCCTGCCACAGAGCACGCTCTTTTCGACGGACGAGACGATCATACTCAAGCTACTCGGAAGGGGAAACGACGAAGAGCTTTTCCGGCTGCCGATGGGAGAACTCGTGGCGGAGATGGGGCGCAGTTTCCTCGAAAGGGCGTACCAGGCAAACACGCTCGAAGAACGGGGAGACGAACATCTTGTCGTGAACATGCGTGTATTCGATTGCGTGACTCTGTGTGAGACGAGCCTCGCACTGGCACGATCGGTCAAACTTCGTGCGGGCTCAACCGCGGGATACTGCGCGCAACTCCGGCTCATCCGCTACAGGTCCGGTGTCATCAACGGGTATGCGAGCAGGCTGCACTACTTCAGTGAATGGATTGCAGACAACGAAAGGAAGAAGGTCCTCAGGAACATCACGAAGGAACTCGGCGGCCGCAGGGACCGGCGGAGCTTGAATTTCATGTCTTCCCACCGGCAAGCATATCCCCACCTTGCGTCCGACGGCGATTTTGCAGCCATCGTTGCCACGGAGAAGGGCCTGCTGGCAACCCAGCGGTATTTCGTGCCGAAGGAGAAAGTGGAGGGAGTCCTGGGGAGGATACAGAACGGCGACATTATCGCAATCACAACCTCCGTGGGCGGGCTGGACGTTTCCCACACGGGGATTGCAGTACGAGAGGGAGGCACGACCCGGCTGCTCCACGCACCCGATCAGGGACAACAGGTTCAAATTTCCCGGGGTTCACTCTCCGAATACCTGAACGCCCACGAAAAGCAGACCGGCATTATGGTTGCCCGCTCGCTCGACCCGGCCGCCTGATATCCGCCCCCGCCTTCTGCCCTCCTCCCGGCTCGCTTCTCAACTCCCCCCTTCGCGTCGTTCCAATCCGACCAGGCACCGGGCTTCCCGGGTCATCTTGATCATTTCGAATCGATCCCAACACGCATCAGATACGCTGGTGCGCGGATGCCAGACGTGATACTGGATGGCAAGGTTCCGAAGTGATTTTCCCGATACCCCGGCGAGTGAAAGCCGGAACTGGATGTCGGAATCCTCTCCGCAGCCGGGTCCGTCGTAGAGCTCGTCAAACCCGTTGATGGCCACGAGGTCCTCTCGTGCAACCGAGAAATTGCTCCCGAGCATTCCCCGGACCGTGCGCAGGAGAAGTCGCCGGACGAACCGGCTTGGCAACCGGATCCCGTCCTCCACGCGGAGCGACCGACCGGTCAGGCCATCAAGGATCTCCCGCCCGCCCACCTTCTCAAATTCACCGATTTCAATCCTCCGGATCGTCAGTTCCTTCGACCACCGTTCACTCGTTTCAACACGCCGTCCGAGCAACACGCGATGGTCTTCACGTTCGTTCCAATGATCGAGAAGGAAATGACGGGAGGGAAGGCAGTCACCGTCTATGAAGACCAGATGTTCGCCGCGGGAGGTGCGGATCGCATTGTTGAGAATGACGTTCTTCCGCCACCCCCTGTCTTCATGCCAGAGATGGATGATGGGGTGGAGGGAATCGGCGCGGGCTTCCGTGACGACGTCCCTGACCTCTGGCCCGGAACCGTCGTCGGCAACGATAATCTCAAAGGAGGGGAAGGACTGGCGTGAGCATGCGGCAAGAACAAGCCGGAGAACCCCCGGCTTGTTGTAGACTGAGATGACCAGTGTGATTTTTGGGATCAAATCCACGTCCCAATATAAGGAAATCGGGACGGGGATGTGCTGCTCATTTCGGCTTACTGAATTTGAACGGGATCGTGAGCCACGCTGCGACCGGTCCTTGCCCCATCTGGGCGGGAGTGAATTGCGATTTCATAACAGCATCGATGACGGGTTGCTCAAAAACAGAGTTGGTGCTCTTCAGTATCTGGGAGTCGAGAGCCTTTCCGTTGGGGTCGATGAGAACCCGCACCACCACCCGTCCTTCTATCCCCATGTTCCAGACGAAGCCCGGAAACTCGGGTTTCTCAAGCTTGACAATCTGTGGATCTCTTTCCACCGGGATGAACGCCGGGGTGGATGTCAAAGGCGGTTCGACTACCGGACCTTCAGGCTTCGGCGGAGCGCTCTCGGTTGCCGGCGTGGATGCCTTGAGCGGGTCGCTCTTGGGGAGTTCCACCGCCACCGTTTGCGGAGCGAGATCCGTTTTCGTCAGGGCAGGATCGGAATCACCTTTCTGTTCCGCCGGAGGGGGGGAAGTCTTGGCCGTGAGAGTCGCGGTGACGTGCTGCTGTTCCTCCCCCTTTGGCGCGGTCTCTTCAGGAACACGATTCCCCTGGACGCCAATCGTCCCTTCCACAGACGGGCCGGGATTCAGATTCTGCGTCTGTTCGGCCCTCACGTCGCTCCGGAGGTCCGTGCCGGTGTTCTTCGGGGAGAAAATGGCTACTGCGACGCCGGCAAGAAGCGGGGTGAGTATGGCGGTGGCGAGCAGAAGAAACAGTTTCGATTTTTTCCGAACGGGTCGTTCATAATCGTCGTCTCTCTCGGCGTTCCGGATGGGAGAGAGGGAAACGGCAAGACTGTCCGCGTACGCCACAGTCAGCCGGGAGCTTGGGGGTGTCTGGCGGTGTTCGGGGTTCAGCGCGGAGGTCTTCGGTGCGATGAAATCGTCATCCCATGCTGTCGAGCGTTCAGTGTGCACGTGAGGGAGCTCTTCGGGGTTGGGCGCCGGATCCACCTGTATCGTCTGAGGATCTTCCCGAGGTCCGTCAAACGTTGGCATGGAGGATGGCCGTGGCTCTGAAGCCAGGCGACGCGCGTGCTGGATCAGGTGTTCCACACGGGATGCGTATTCCTTTGCAATGGTGTTTTCCGGGTCAACGACAAATACTCGCCGCACCTCCGCCAGCGCTTGCTCATATTCCCCCTTCATGACAAGCTTGCTGGCCCTCTGGAAATAGAGGAGCTTCAGAGCTTCAAGCTCCTTCTGGACATCGGTGCCATCGGTGCTATGATCGGAAGCGAAGTCTTTTTCCCCGGCGGGTGACGGCACAGCCGGTGCACCATCCCCCTGCTGCGTACGGCTGAGATCCGTGATACCTGATCGGTCCTCCCGTTGGGTGTCGCGGAGAGCGCATGCGATGATTCCTGGCATCGGCTCCATTAATTCGTGGCGCTGGTCCTCACTGAGATCGTCGGCCTGAGAAAGTGAAAGGAGCGCTTCAAGCTGACGCCTCAGGGCGGCGACATAAATATTCCCGGGGTCGGAAGAGCAGGCAATCTCCAAAACGTCGAGTGCCTCTGCGTATTCGCGGGAGTCTGTTTTTTCGTAGACCTCCCGAAGGCGGTCTTCGATCGAGATACCGTTTGTCGGTGAGTTCATAGCAACCACCCTGCGGGCTGTTTTGAGACTGAGGAACGAAAACGCTTGATGCTCCCAAAAAATCTAACTATCCCGGCTCTCTCTTCTCTTTACCGAAGCCGACCTGATGAAATTATAAACAATAAAAGCAAACGTCAATAGTTGCGACTAAAACCTTCCAAAAAATCTTTCCGGTTCGGGTAGCGAGACGATACATTGGTGAAGCACAAATGACACGCCAGATCGGTAAGTCCCTATTCTGAGCCAATTTGATGGGGTAAGAGCTTTCTCGAGGCAAAAGAGGGAGGAAGATTGTAGGAATTACCTCAAAGAAACATTCATTCTCAATCCCAGATGCCGGGGACGGCATTGTGGCACTTTGGGCAGGAGTGATTTGTGACCATGTTGCGGAGAATGGAGAATCCGGAGCGTTCGACAAGCAGTTCTTCACAGGACGCGCAATATGTGTTTTCCCATCGTCCGACCCTCCCCGGCAAGTTCCCCGCGTAGACGAAGTGCAGACCGGCTTTTCTTCCAAGCTCAGCCGCCTGCAGGAGGAGCCTGACGGGGGTGGGGTCGTTGTCGGTCATTCGGTAGTCCTGATGAAATGCGGTAATATGCCAGGGGATGTCTCTTGAAACGGAAGCGATGAACCTGGCAATATCGGTAAGTTCCCCTTCGGAGTCGTTGAAGCCCGGAACGACGAGCGTTACAATTTCAACCCATATCCCCATCGCGTGAAGCGATTCGATCGTCCGGAGGACCACATCCAATCTCCCTCCGAGCTGTTGGTAATTCTTCTGGCGAAAGCTCTTTAAGTCCACTTTGTAGAGATCGATATACGGGCGGAGATACTCAAGAACCTCATTCGTCCCATTCCCGTTGGAAACAAACGAGCACCGGATCCCATGGGGACGGGCAAGCCTGAATATTTCGACCGCCCACTCGCTGGTGATCAACGGCTCGTTGTAGGTGCTTGTAATTATCGGAATGTGACGCCGGAGGGCTATGCTGACGATCTGGTCGGCCGTCGTTACTTCGATGGGTGCGACGGCGTCGGGATCGCGTATCGCCTGCGAAGTGATCCAGTTCTGGCAATAGCCGCAGCGATAGTCGCACCCGAGCATTCCGAAACTCAAGGCAGGCGAACCCGGGAGGACGTGAAAGAAGGGCTTCTTTTCAACGGGATCAACCGCGAGACCGCCGACGTAACCGAAGGGAACTTTCAGAATACCCCCCTCGTTGAACCGCACCTTGCATATCCCGTCCCTGCCGGGGGCAATCTTGCATCTGTGGCCGCAGGCAAAACATCTCACCCAGTCGTTGGCGGCCTTTTCGTAGAGCGAACCCTCGCGCACGTGGCTGGCGAGCAAGGACCCTAAACGCGACTCATCACCCTTCGCCATGGTGCCCTCCCGCTGACGTCTTCTCCTGTGCAGCAGCAAAACGCTCCGACCGACTGGGTATTCTTCAAGCTACAAGAAAGGATACAGCGGGAGGAAAAGCAAGTGAGGAAGGGAAGCTCCCTCAGGATCCCGGCGCCGAGCCGGGTCCTCTCTGCCGTGCCGCCCGCCATGCAACGGGCGCCGTACACAGAGACGCGAAGGCAAACACAAGTGCCGTGGTGTGGATACTCTCGTTTGCCGCAAGAGCAGCTATTCCGGCCAGGAAGCAGAGGGCGGGGAGGCAGGTCATGGCGACAAGGCCTTTCGGAGAGAGCGGAATCCGGAAGGGTCGTTCGATCCCTGGTTGCCGGCGCCGGAGGCTGATGAGGGCAAAAAATTCCAGGAAAAGGGCGCATCCGTAAAGAACAACGTCAATTATAAGCAGGTCTTCGAACTTCCAGAAGACCATGCCGCTGACGACGGTCGCGCAGGCAATGATGGAGACATACGGGGTTCCCCGCCTCCTGTCGACCTTCCTGAGAACAGACGGCAGGCAGCCGTCATCCGACATTGCCTTTGGGAGGCGGGACACGGAGAGGAGGTTCGCGACGAACAGCCCGAGTGCACTTGCCATTCCCCCCGCTGCGAGAAGCCGCGCCACGGATGTCCCGCCGATCTGAAAACCGAGCGAGGGGAACCCCTCCTTTTCAAGCGTGGCGGGGTCGAGCCCCGTCTGCATGGCCGCAAGAATCGACAATGCGTATGTTGCAAGAATCAGTCCGAACGCCCAGGCGATTGACACGAGATACGAACGTACAGGTCGATCGACTTCTTCTGCGAATGTCGACGAGTTGTCCCAGCCAAGGTAGTTCCACATGACGATAAACATTCCCATCCCCACGGCGGAGATTCCCGGTGAGCCGTGTCCGGCCATCATCCCCTCCGGATGAAAGGACAGGCCGTGCCTGAACGCGGCAACGAACAGGACGACGAACGGAGCCATGACGGCGGAACCGAAAGCGACGGAGCTCCGCCCGACGGGGAGTATGCCGAGCAGGTTGAGTCCCGCGCAGATCCAGACGATGGCAAGACAGACACCGTACCGGAATCCCGAAACCTCGGGAAAGAAATACGAGGCGTATTCGACAAACAGGACGGGATAAATGGCGAGATCGACGAACATGTACAGCCAGGTCCACCACCCCTCAAAGAAGCCCCACATCGGTCCGAGCCCTGTTTTGACCCACTGATAGTAGCCTCCGTTACGGGGCATCATGCCGTTCAGTTCCAGAACCATCAGGATCACGGGAACGGCCCAGAGCACGGGTGTGACCAGGACGAGAAGGAGGGCGTTCGGTCCGCCAACGAGGCTGATAACCGGTTCCAGCCCATAGGGCCCGCCCGAGACACTGAAAAAAATAACGGCGGTCAGGGCCGCAGGACGGAGGTACCGGCGCCGGGTGCGTGTTCTCGCGTTGACGGGTCGGTCCACTCCGCCGGATTCCTCGGACTATTTTCGCTTGATGGATCTTGGTCGGGCGAGTTTCTTCAGGTCGGCCGGCATGGGGAAGAGCCTTGCGAGCGAGGTCAATTTCGTTCTGCCGTCCCGAGTCGTGAGTATGATTTCCATCGCGGGGTTGAACTCTGAAAGGACCTGCCTGCATGCCCCGCAGGGGGGGAGGAACTCGGGGTCATCCGAGGCGATGGCTATTGCGCGGAGACGTGTTTTCCCTTTTGCGGCGGCCTGGAAGACGGCGTTCCGTTCCGCGCAAATCGTAAGGGAATAAGAGCTGTTCTCAACGTTGCAGCCGTCGATGATGGTGCCGTCATCGGCGAGAATTGCCGCCCCGACGCGGAACCGCGAGTAGGGTGCATACGCACGGGCTTTCGCCCGAACCGCCCGGGCAACGAGTGTCTTGCGCTGAGATGCTGTGGCCACGGACTTAATCCTCCCGGGAAGAATCTACCGAGACGGGTGATGATTTGCAAGCAGGAGCAGCGTCCCGTGCACTACAGGAGTCGCTTGAGCTTTTCGTACCCCGAGCGACTTACCGGTAATTTCGTCCCGTCGTTCAGCACGACGATCCGGCTGTCCTTGGCATACGTCTCCAGTCGGGCGAGCCGTTCGATGTTCACGATATGTGAGCGGTGGATCCGGACAAACAGTTTCGGGTCCAGCGACGTCTCCAATTCGGAGAGTCGTTCGAGCTTCAGATACTTCTTCCCCCCCGAATGAATCGAGACGTAATCATCCTGCGCCTCTATGTGGTCCACCATGGGGGTGGGGATCACATGGACCCGGCTCCCGTCCCTCACCAGGATACGCTCGAGCGGCGTGTTCCGTGCGCGGGTGTTGCGTAACAGATTATCGACGGCATCGTGCGGTTCGTTGCCGGCCTCCCCGGTCGCACGAAGGAGGGCTGCATCGAATCGGTCCCGGCTGAAAGGCTTGAGAAGATAATCGATCGCGTCCACCTCGAACGCCCTGATCGCGTAGGAATCGTAGGCGGTGACAAAAATGACCCTGGGTCTGACATCAAGCAGGTCAAGCACTTCAAAACCATTGAGCTTCGGCATTTGAATGTCAAGGAACACCAGGTCGGGTTTCAATTCGGCAATGGCTTTCACGGCCTCAAATCCATTGGAACATTCCGCGATGATCTGAACATTCTGGTGAAAAGCGAGGTACTCCCGCACAATTCCCCTGGCGAGATCTTCGTCGTCGACGACAATAACACGCATGATCGAAATTCCCACTCTTATGAGCCGTGGTGCGGAAGCGTGAGCACGACGACGAACTCCCCCCCCGTGTCCTGGACGTCCATGCTTGACTCAACGCCGTACAATCGCTCGAGCCTCTGGCGGACGATCTGGAGACCCATCCCCTCTCCGCGAGGTTTGATCCGCCGGGGATCCACGGGATTTCTGATGATGAGCCGGAGCGACTTCCCGTCTCTCTCGGTACGGAGGAGGAGAAGCCCCCCATCAGGGAGCTGGGCGATGCCGTGGTTTACCGCGTTCTCCACGAGGGGTTGCAACAGCAGCGGAGGCACCTGCGCTGAGAGCGTCCCCTCCCCTATCTCAGTCCGCACGACGAGACGGCTGCCAAACCTGACCTTCTCGATATCCAGAAAGTGCTGCACCAGCGCAATCTCCTGCTCGAGCCTGATCATCTCGAGGGCTCCGTAGTTCATACTCATGCGCAGGAAATCAGCCAGCATGAGCGTCATCGTCCGCGCCGCGGCCGAATCGGTGCTGGTGAGCGCGCTGATTGAATTCAGGCTGTTGAACAGGAAATGGGGATCAATTTGCGCACGAAGCGCTTTCAACTCGGCGTCACGTGCCAGAACCTGAAGTTCGAGCGCGTTGCGCTCAGTGCGGCGCGCTGATTGCAGCGATTCAATAAGATAATGAACTGCAGCGGCAATCAGGAACAGCCCGATGCCGAATGACGCGAGGAGAGGGAGGGAATCCGGGTACGACTCCCGCGGGGCAAGGCCCGGTTCCATCCATTCGAGGGCTGATGCCCAGCCGTAACATGCAAGAAGCCAGAGAGCGCTCGAGAGGAGGGCGGCAATGAAGAGGGATGAGAGTGTCTTCGCGATGTCCGTCCCCGGGAGGGGGAATGCACGGCAGACATACCACGCGGAGAGAGACATGAAGGCATAGACGAGCATTGCGGGGAGAGAAAAACAGATCGCGCCGCTCCACGATGCCTTCACGGTTATCGCCAGGAGCGTGGCAAGCATCAGGCCGGGGGCAAGCCATGCGAGAAGATACACCGCGAGCGTGCGGCGGTCCTTCAGGATAGGATGCATGACCGTTTCACGATACCCGGGGCCGGGGGTGCCCCGGGGGATCTCTGCGCTGGAACACTAGTTGGTTACCTCGACACCTCCCATGATCGCCGTCCCTTTCACGACAAGGCGTTTTGCGGAGCGGTCAGCCGGCTTCACAGATTTGTCGTCAAACCCTCCCAGGAAGGGGACCCCCTGAACAATAACATTCCACGTGGGAGGAACTTTGATTTTGATGCCACCCCACATCGCGAACGTGCTGATGACGGCTTCCTCTCCCTGGATCGACGCCTGTCGCAGATCGATTTCGCATCCCCCCATGATGGCGCTCGACTCGCCTCCCCGGAAATCCTGGGAGTTGTTTGATTGCTGCACCCCTCCCAGCACCGCAAAGGCATTGACGATTGAATGCGAATCCGGTGTCGCATGATCTTCACCGAGGATCCTGCCCCGTGCGGTCCCTCCCAGAAGCATGCTCACCCCCACCAGGACGAGGATGAGCGGCCAGAGTTCGTGAAACCCGATAGAGGTGACACCGAGTTCGCGAATAAGAAGAATCGCCCCGACGAGAGCAATCACCCCCCCCACAAACCGTCCGCCCCTGTGGGAAGAGTGCAGGAATCGCACTGCGCCGAAGACGACAAGAACCAAAGGCCAGAACCGGAGATACAGCCTTGCGTCCAGCACGTCAAAGTTGTCGAGGAGAAGAAATATGCCTATCAGGACGGCCGCGCCGCCCATGATTGCCTGACCGCTGAGATAGAAAAACCGTTTACGCTCCATGGGGATGCTCCTTTTCTTGATCCAATGTCGGAATTCCGGGAAGACTTTTCCATAGCATTGACAGGCCGACGGCGATGAAAAGCGCGGGCCATGTGTCGCTGAATGTCAATCCGCCAAGATTCAGTGTCGAGACCGCAAACCAGAGTCCCAGCAACAGGAGCCATAGCCCCGCTCCCTGCTCGCGGCGCGACGTTGCCTCCCTGATTCTGGCAATTCCCAGACCGACAAGGATAAGGGGCCAGAATCGCCAGACGGGTCCGATGTCGATCACACCGAAATTTTCCAGTAACAGTGCTCCACCGGCAAGGACAAGGAAGAATCCTATGAGTACGTGGGCGCTGAACGATTTTCGGGCTTCCATGAGCAATCCTCCGCTGTTTGTGGGTACACATACGAACATACGTGGTTTGCCCGGACTGAGTGACAGCCGGATCGGTAAACGGAGGGTTTCCCTCGGTGGGGGGGGAGCGCCTCTTCCCGAGCGACCGCCGGAGAGCCCCCTCCCGGAGATTCCTCCGGATCGATGCAACCTATCGACTCATCCCGCCGTAGACCTACGTGGAGGCATTGCATGACAAAATTCATCCTCTGGGTTATTCTTCTGTTCATCTGCTGGCCGCTGGCGTTGCTGGCGCTGATCCTGTACCCTTTCATCTGGCTCCTGTCGATACCCTTCAGGGTGCTGGGGATAACGGTGGATGCAGTGTTTGAACTCTTCAGGGTCCTTATCATGCTCCCGGCGAGGATCATTGGTGGGACAGAGCGCACGCGCACCTGAACCGGGACGATCCCTCTCGTTCGTTCCTCTCATCCGCTTCCGGACCTTTCCGAGGTTCCCCGGGCATCATAGACGGCGGCGAGACTGAAACGATTGTCCCTCTCCTCCCCCTGTGACCAGGGACTTAGGTGACGTCTGATATGAGCGAGCGCAGGACGTTCATGTTCTCAATGTCTTCGTGCATGTCTTCGCTCTTCTCCGTCTCGAGAATCTTCGGGACAGTTGCCAGACGAGGATCGTTCACGAGCATGCGGAATCCCTCAAGACCGATCATCCCTTTGCCGATGTGATCATGCCGGTCGACTCTGGAGCCCAGTGCCTTCCGGGAATCGTTCACATGAATTGCAGCCAGGCGCCGGAGTCCGACGACATCGTCGAATGATCCGATCGTGTGGTTCCAGCCGCTCTCGGTGCTGATGTCATATCCGGCTGCAAACACGTGGCATGTATCAATACAGACTGCCACCCGGTCTTTCTCATCGACATAATCGATGATCCCGCTGAGTTGTTCAAACCGGTAGCCGACGGCGCTTCCCTGTCCCGCCGTCGTCTCCAGTATGGAGCGTGTCCGGTACTTCGGTGTATTGGCATGGACCACGTTGAGTGATTCTGCGATCCGCTTGATGCCCTCCTTCTCGCCGGTGCCGACATGGGAGCCGGGATGGAAAATCAACCCGAGGATGCCGAGGGCTTCGCAGCGGTCCAGTTCGTCCTGTAGTGCGGCGCGGGACTTCTTGAGAACGTCCGGGACTGCGGCACAAAGGTTGATGAGGTATGCGGCATGCGCGAGGACAGGTGCGACGGGTGAGCGCCCAGCGGCGAGCCGGTACTGTTCAATTTCCCCGGGGGCGTACGGCCGTGCTTCCCACCTGCTGTTGTTCTTTGTGAACACCTGCATCGTCGTACAGCCCGTCAGGGCCGCGCGTTCAAACGCGCGGTACATCCCCCCGCTGATCGACATATGAGAGCCAAGAAGAAGGTTCTGAGTCATGTGCGATCAGTGCCCGGCAAGAGCCGTCAGGGGCAAGACAGAGAAGAGGGGACTATGCCATACCCACGACAGCATTGATTGCGGCGACATTGACTATATCGCTCACGCTGCACCCCCGTGAGAGGTCAAACGCAGGCTTTCGGAGTCCCTGGACGACAGGTCCGATTGCTTCCGCGCCACCGAGGCGCTGGGCGAGTTTGTACCCTATGTTCCCCGCATTCAAATCGGGAAACACCAGAACATTCGCTCTTCCCGCAATCGGGCTCCCCGGGGCTTTCGCCGCCCCGACCTTGGGAACGATCGCCGCGTCAAGCTGGAGTTCTCCGTCCATCGGAATATCCGGTCTTTTCTTCCTGAATATATCCGTCGCCTGCTGGACCTTCTCGACCAGCGGATGGCTTGCGCTTCCCTTCGTTGAGAACGAGAGCATGGCAACGCGGGGCAGTTCCCCTGTGAGGCGCTTGTGATTGTCCGCAGTGGAGATTCCAATGTCTGCGAGCTGTTCTGGCGTCGGGTCGGGCACGACCGCACAGTCCGCGAACGAGAACACCTGATGGGGGAAGATCATGAGGAAGAAGCTCGAGACAATTGAGATATCCGGGGCAAGTCCGATTACCTGTATCCCCGCCCTCAACACATCCCCGGTCGTGGAGAGTGAACCCGCAACGCTCCCGTCGGCCATCCCCTCCCGTACCATCATCGCGCCGAAGAAGAGTGGGTTTGTCATTACCTTCTGCGCTTCTGTAAACTGAAGACCTTTTGCTTTCCGCTGGTTAAAGAAGATATGTGAAAAGTCGCTGAGTTTTTCGGAGAGCTCGGGGTCGATGATCCTTATGCCGCCCAGCGCTGTCCCGCTCTTCTTCGCCTGCTCCTCAATTGTACCGGTCTTCCCGATAAGGATAGGCTGGGCGATCCCCTGATCCGAGAGAATCCTGGCGGCCTGTATCGCGCGTTCATCGGTGGCATCGGGGAGGACGACTGTTCTCTTCAGGCTTTTGGCCTTGTCAACGATGCTGGCTATAAGTTCTGATGGAAGCATAGCTTTCAGTCTCTTTTCAGGTTTGAGAAAGTGCAGGTGAGGGACTTCAAGATAGGGAAGAGCCGGTAGATTTCAAAGAAGTGCTGACAAATGCTCTCCCCAAGAACTTGCCATTTTGACAGATAATGCAAAAAACCGCCAAAAATTAACAAGAATTAACCAAAAAAGGGGGTCCTTCTGATTGATTCTCTGTCAGCTTCTGGATAGATTTGCCTCACTCCTATCACACCTATTATGTCAACTTCACTACCCGCCCGGCGAGTCTATCTAGAGACTTACGGTTGCCAGATGAATGTTGCAGACTCCGAAGTCGTCGGAGGGATCCTTTGCGCCAACGGCTATGCCCTGACCAGGGACATAGCCGAGGCTGATGTTGTACTTGTCAATACATGTGCGATCAGGGAAAACGCAGAACAGCGAATTTATGGGCGTCTCGGCCTCTTCAGCACGTACAAGCGCCGGTACCCCGGGATGCTCGTCGGGGTCCTCGGCTGCATGGCAGAGCGGCTCCGGTCAAATCTTCTGGAGGATGGCCTTGTTGACATCGTGGTCGGACCGGATGAGTATAGGAAGCTCCCCGGCCTGATGGAGAGGGCTTTCACGGGGGAGAGAGGAGTTGCTGTCCGGCTTTCCCGCGTGGAGAACTATGATGACCTCACGCCTGCCCGCGCTGACGGGGTCTGTGCCTGGCTCTCCGTCATGCGCGGGTGCGACAAGTTCTGCACGTTTTGCGTTGTCCCGTTCACCCGCGGGAGGGAGCGAAGCCGCTCTCTGGAGAGCATCGTTGCAGAAGTCAGAGACCTCGCCGTGCGGGGACTCAGGGAAATCACGCTTCTCGGTCAGAACGTAAACTCATTCCGGGACGGTCACTACGACTTCGCCGACCTGATGAGAAACGTCGCTGCAGTGGACCGCTCAATGAGGATACGCTTCACGACGTCACATCCGCAGGACATGTCGGAACGGCTGATCGAAGCTATTGCCGAAGAGGTCAACATCTGCAAGTACGTTCACCTCCCCGTGCAATCGGGATCTGACAGGATACTTGGATTGATGAACCGGACGTACTCGGTCGATCATTACCGGCGCCTGATGCACCGGATACGGAAAGCCATCCCCGGCGTTGCGATCAGCACTGACATTATATCCGGTTTTCCTTCAGAATCAGTGTCAGACCACCGTATGACGGTCGATCTCATAAGAGAATTGCGCTTTGACGGCGCGTTTACATTCAAGTACTCGCCACGCGAGGGAACGAAAGCCTGGGAAATGGAGGACAACGTGCCGGAGGAGGAGAAGGGAAGACGCGTCTGGGAAATTACGGAACTCCAGCATGCCATAGCCCTGGAACAGAACACAGAACTGATCGGCACGGCCGTTCGCGTCCTTGTCGAGGGGCAGAGCAAGAAATCCCGGTACGAATACACGGGACGCACCGATACAAACAGGTCGGTGGTTTTTCCGCATAGCGACGAACAGCCGGGTGAATTTGCGGACATCAGGATCGATCGCACGAACTCGGCGACACTTTTCGGCATTCGGGTCGGTGATGTGATCCGCGCCGCCTCGCAATCTCTCGGGGGGACAGCGGCATGAAACGCGTTGTGGTTTTCCTCCTTCTCGTCCTCACCGCTCCGGCTTTGCGGGCCCAGAGCGCCGACGCGGAGGTGACAAGGTATCTCGGCATGATCCAGGCCGGCCAGACGGAGCAAGTGAAGGCGGAAATCCCGTCACTGCTGAGCAAATATCCGAACAACCCGGGTGTCCTGTACCTGCAGGCCCAGACGACAAGCGAGGGGGCCGAAGCTGTCCGGATTTATCAGAGCATCGTCGACAATTTCCCCGCGAGTGAGTGGGCGCCCGAAGCGCTCTTCAAAGTCTACCAGTTCTATTACGCCCTCGGACTCTACCGGACGGCCGAAATGAAAATGACACAACTTAAGAAGAACTACCCCGCATCAAGCCGGGCAACGGGCGGGGGAGAGGTTGACACCGGCACGCTTCCGGAAGACAGGCCCGAATCGCCTGCGGCCGGGACACCGGCAGTCGCGGACACGCACGCCTCCTCGACGACTCATTTTACATTACAGGTAGGAGCCTACACAACGCAGGCGAATGCGGAAAAACAGAAAGCGTTCTTTGAGGGACAGGGATACATGGTGGAAATGATAAGCCGTGTAAAGGAAAACAAGTCCCTGTACCTGGTGCTTGTCGGCACCTACCCCACCGCGGAGGATGCGAAAGCAAAAGGAGCGGAGATCAGGGCGAAATTCCACATCGAGTCGATCGTCACAACGAACTGATGCAGAGCGCGACAGTGAAACTGGATCAGCCGGAAAACGTCCCGATGAAGGGAATCATCGGGGAATCCGTGCAGATGAGGAAAATCGCCGAGGTGATCGATCAGGTTGCTCCGACGGATATGACGGTACTGATCACAGGCGAAAGCGGCGTCGGCAAGGAGGTCATTGCGAAGGCGATCCACATGTCGAGCAAGAGGAGCAGCCGACCGATGATCACGGTAAACAGCGGAGCGATTCCGGAGGGGATCATCGAAAGTGAGCTCTTCGGCCATGAGCGCGGGTCATTTACCGGTGCGTCCGACCAGCGGAAGGGATATTTCGAGCTCGCAGACGGCGGGACGCTATTTCTCGATGAAATCGGTGAGCTCCCGCTGTCGTCCCAGGTCAAGTTTCTCCGGGTTCTGGAAAACGGAGAATTTCTGCGCGTAGGGTCCTCCGTCCCCCGCCACGTCAACGTCCGCGTTATCGCGGCGACCAACAGGGACCTTGAATCAGCCATGCGGCACGGGATGTTTCGTGCCGACCTGTTCTACCGGTTGCGCTCATTCACCATCGTTGTCCCCCCTCTCCGTGAAAGGCCGGAAGACATCCCGTTCCTTTTCCGCGTGTTCGCGGAAGAAGTGGCCCGGAAGAACGGGATCTCGTACCGGGGCATTTCCGATGGAGCGATCGAACTGCTGCGGGGGTACAACTGGCCGGGGAACGTACGCGAGCTGCGGAACGCCGCCGAAAGCATGATCATCCTCGAAAAAGGAAAATATCTCGAAGCTGACGACGTCAGGAAATACCTCAGGGCCAACACCGTCCTGCCGGCAGACGAACGAAATCTTCCGGTCCATGTGTCGAAAAGCGTTGAACAGGCGGAACGCGAGCTTATTCTCCGTGCGCTCCTGGAACTCAAGGGCAACATCATGGAATTGAAGGCGATGCTCGACGAGCAACGCCAGACTCTGGACGCGACCAGGCGGGGGGGACAGGGGCCTGTTGTCCTTGGCGGCCCGGACGATTCGGGAATCTCGCTCGAAGAGATGGAACATCGCCTGATTGCCGACGCGCTCGCCCGGTCGAAAGGAAACCGGCGCATGGCGGCACGTGCACTGAACATCAGTGAGAGGACGCTCTACAGAAAAATAAAGGAGTATGGGCTGGAATGACAATGCCGATCCTGCAGCACTACCGTGGTTTCATTGCGGCAATCGGCCTGGCGCTTCTCATTGGCGGATGCTCCTATTCATTCACGGGGGCTTCTGTTCCGGCGCATCTCAAGACCGTGGCAATTCCGCTGGTGGACGACCAGTCCGGGTTTGGCGAACCGGGCCTCCGCGAGAAATTCACGACGGAGATCATTCAGTTGTTCACGGCCGACAATAGCCTGGAGGTCAGTGACCGGAATACGGCAGATTCCATCGTCGAAGGAGCCATACTTTCGATATCGGATGCCCCGGCGGTCGTGTCGCAAGGGGAACAGGTCACGCGTCGCCGAGTCACACTCTCTGCCCGGTTCGTATTCCAGGACAAGAAGCTGAGGAAAAAAGTCTGGGAGAAGACATTTTCCAACTGGGGCGATTACGATTCCGGCGGGGGACTGTCGCAGCGGCAGGCAGGGCTGCAGGAAGCGATGAAAAAGATCGCCGAAGACGTGTTGCTGGAAACGGTGTCCGGCTGGTAAGGGCGCGGAACACACGAGGAGCATATCCCATCACAATGTGAGGTAAGGGCACGACATCATCATGGAAGAAATTATCCTCATCACGTACATGCTTTCACTCGGGGTGCTGTTCATCTTCGGGTCGCACGGGTTCATCATGATCTACTACTACCTCAAGTTCCGCTCGAAGAAGCTCGCCCCCTCGGAGGACATCGTAAGCTATCCCGTCGTCACGGTTCAGCTCCCCCTGTTCAACGAGATGTATGTCGTCGGCCGTCTGATCGATGCGGCCTGCGCGATGGTGTATCCGAAAGAGAAGCTGGAAATCCAGGTTCTCGATGATTCGACCGACCAGACCGTCGAGGTGGTCGCCGGCTACGTCGAACGATATCGCAAACAGGGGTTCGACATCAAGCAGGTCCGGCGGTCCACCCGCATCGGGTTCAAGGCGGGAGCGCTCAAAGAGGGGCTCACAACGGCGCGCGGGGAGTTCGTCGCGATATTTGACGCGGACTTCGTCCCGAGACAGGATTTCCTCCTGAAGACAATCCCCCACTTCGTGATGGACGCGAAGATCGGAATGGTGCAGACCCGATGGGAACACCTCAATTCGGAGTATTCGCTCCTGACCCGCACGCAGGCTATGGCTCTTGACGGGCACTTCGTCATCGAGCAGGCTGTGCGGAACAAGGTCGGATTCTTCATTAACTTCAACGGCACCGCGGGGGTCTGGAGGAAATCGTGCATTGAAGATGCCGGGAATTGGCAATCCGACACCCTCACCGAAGATCTCGACCTCAGCTACAGGGCGCAGCTGAGAGGTTGGAGGTTCAAATATCTCAATAACGTGACGTCGCCGGCGGAGCTTCCCTCGGAGATCAACGCCCTCAAGTCGCAGCAGTTCCGGTGGACCAAGGGGGCGATTGAGACCGCCCGAAAGATCCTCCCCCACGTCTGGAAGTCCAAACTGCCGCTGAAAATCAAGGTTCATGCGACGTTTCATCTGACAAACAACCTGGTCTTCCCGTTCATCGTGTTGGCGGGGATCCTCAATGTGCCGCTGGTGTTTGTGAAGCACACGGGGTTGTATGACTCCTACTTCACCATGATGTCGGTTGGTGTCTTCGCATTCATCGGCTCGTTTCTTTTCTATCTGTTCTCGCAGAAAGATGTGTACCGCGACTGGCGCCGGCGGCTGTTCCTGTTCCCCGTGTTCATGGCGGGAAGCATGGGTTTCGCCGTCAACAACAGCCGGGCGGTGATCGAAGGTCTGTTCCGGAAGAAGAGCGAGTTTGTCCGGACCCCGAAATACAGCATCCGGGAAAAATCGGATTCCTGGTCGGACAAGAAATATGCTCCGGTAAAGATCAACCCGACGGTCATTGTCGAAGTCGTCCTGGCCGTGTACTGTCTCTTTGGCGTGGTCTCGTCGATCTATTTTCTTGAGATCGCCGCAGTCCCGTTTCAGCTCCTTTTCTTTCTCGGATTCGCTTTCGTGTCGGTGATGTCGCTGAAACATGCCTGGCTGGGGCGCCAGGTCAATCCCAAATAGAGAGCAGGATCGGATGGCACCGGAGGATACACCCATACACGGATCGGTGACGGGCGCAACAAGCCCCTGGTTCGCCCGGGTTGCGGCGGACTTGCTGGACACCGGGAACATCAAGGAGGCGCTCCGGATCTGCGTCGAGGGGACGCGCGTGTTTCCGAGATACACGACCGGCCGTTTGATGCTCGGGAGATGCTATGAAGCTCTCGGGAGCCATGTGGAAGCGGTGCTGGAATACACACGCGTGCTCGAAGTCTTCCCGGATAACCACCTCGTTCGGGAGCTTCTGGACCGTGCCGAGCAGCGGGAAGCGCAGGGATTTGATGCCTTCGCTGCGGAATGGCAGGCGCGGTTACAGGGGAGGAAAGACAGGCTGACTTTCGAGGAATATGTCGGAACTCCGGTCGCCGCGGGAGGCGACCAGTCCATGGAGCAGATCATCCAGCAGCTGGAAGGCGCTCCCCGCCGGATCCCGGTCCAGGAAACTCCCCCCTCACCGGTGGGGTCCCATGAGATCCCCGCTTCACCCGCGAGATTTGTGACGGCGACACTGGCCGAGATCTACGCAAACCAGGGGGAATATGACGAAGCGATCGAGGCGTACAGGACCCTTGCGGCCCAGCGCCCCGGCAGTGCAGAACGGTACCAGAAACGACTCGCGGAACTCGAGGAACTAAAGAAGAATGCAGCAGGGACCCGGTGAAACCTGATTGGCCGGGATCTCTCCCGCGAACGGTTTCAGGTTGGTTGGTGCGGGGGAGGATTCTACTGAAGGTGGCTGACCAGCGCCGTCAGCTTCGACTTGAGGTTCGCCGCCTTGTTGCGATGAATGATACCTTTGGACGCGAGCTTGTCGAGAAGCTTTACTGTCCTCTTCAAATCGACCGCGGCCTTGGCCTTGTCACGCGAACTCCGGATTCGCTTGATTTCCGTCCGCATGCGTGATTTCAACTCCGCGTTTCGAGCCCCTCTCCGTTTCGATGTCCGGGCGCGTTTCTCTGCCGACTTGTGTTGTGCCATGAAGCCTTCCTGCAATGCGAAAAAAGTTCAGTCAGAAATCTGAGACCTAAAGGTATTGAAAAGCGGGTAGAAAGTCAATGAAGCTTGCCTTTTTTTCGGCCCGGCCGTATATTTCATTTTCTATCGATTTACTGCGTCGCTCGCCCCGAAGCGCCGGGGGAGTGACCCAACCCGGTATCCAGGAGGACCAATGAAAGTTGTCGTCTGCATAAATCACGTGCCGGATACTGAAACGAAGATACGTGTGGCGTCCGATGGTACGGCGATCGACCGGGCCGGCGTAAATTTCATGATGAGTCCCTACGATGAAATTGCAGTCGAGGAAGGACTTCGCATACGGGACAAGTTCAAAGGAGACGTGACAGTCGTCAGCCTGGGAACCGACGCCAACAAGGAAACTCTTCGAAAAGCGTTGGCGATGGGCGCAGACCGGGCGGTGCTTCTCAGGGACGACGGGGTACGCGACTCATACGCGACGGCAAGCGGACTGGCGGCTGAGATCAAAGGGCTCACGCCGGATGTCGTTCTTTTCGGCAGGCAATCCATTGATTATGATGACGCGCAGGTGGGGACGCTTGTCGCCGAACTGCTTTCCCTTCCCTCCGTCGCAGTTGTCGTCAAGCTGGACATAAAGGAGGACGGGAGCGTTGTGTGTGAACGGGAGATCGAAGGTGGTCACGAAGTCGTGCACACGAAACTCCCTGCGGCCTTTCTGGCCCAGAAAGGACTGAACGATCCCCGGTATCCGTCTCTCAAGGGGATTATGGCCGCCAAGAGCAAACCCATAGAAGAAAGACCGGCCGCCCCCGCCGAGGTGCGCGTGCAGACACTTGCTCTTCGTAAACCGCCCGCGAAGAACCCCGGGCGGATCATCGGAACCGATGCCTCCGCGGTGAAGGAACTCGTCCGTCTGCTCCACGAGGAGGCGAAAATCATATGATTGCGAACAACGACAACCGGCTGCCATGAACGTACTTGCATTCGCGGAGGAACGTGGAGGGAAGTTCAAGAAGTCATCCCTGGAGACCATCAGGGCCGGGAGACGGCTCGCGGATGCGCTCGGCGGGGAATTCGCCGCACTTGTCGCCGGTTCCGGGGTCGCTGCCGCCGCTCCTGGACTCGGGCGGTACGGCGCCGGGCGTGTCATTGTTGTTGACGATCCGAAACTGGCACAGCATTCAAATACCGCGATAGCCAGGATCATTGCAGAAGTGGCGCGCACCGAGGGGGCCACCATGGTGTTCCTTCCCGCAAGCCAGATGGGGAAAGACGTTGCCCCCCGTGTTGCAATCAAGCTGGGTGCAGGACTCGCAGCTGATTGCATTGCGCTGCGGATTGACGGGAACGACGTCATAGCGACACGCCCCGTGTTCGCAGGAAAAGGCCTTCTTGATGTGCGCATCACGACTCCCGTCAAAGTCTTTACTCTCCGTCCGAATATTTTTGATGCCGCAGAGGAAGGCGCAGACGCACGCGTGGAGGCAAGGACGGTCCCGCTGGATCCGGCCGATACGGTGACGATAGTGAAGGAAGTGAAGGTGGCCGCGGGGCGTCCCGATGTGACGGAAGCCGACATCATCGTCTCGGGAGGCCGGGGGATGAAAGGGCCGGAACACTTTGCCCTCATCGAAAGACTTGCCGACGCACTCGGCGCAGGAGTCGGAGCCTCTCGCGCCGTGGTTGATGCCGGTTGGAGACCGCATGACGAGCAGGTCGGTCAGACGGGAAAGACAGTGTCGCCGTCGCTGTACATTGCCTGCGGTATTTCCGGAGCGGTCCAGCATCTCGCAGGCATGTCATCATCCAAATTCATCGTCGCCATCAACAGGGACAAGGATGCGCCGATCTTCCAGATCGCCGACTACGGTATTGTGGGTGATGTCTTTGAAGTGCTCCCGGCGCTCACCGAGGAACTGAAGAAGACGGGAAAATGAGAGTTGCATCTTAGCACTGATTTCCCGTACGTTATTCATGGTGATCGTCAGAGAGCGGAGCTGAGCGTGGATAAGGTGCTGGTGGACATACTGGGGTTGTCGACAAACCCGGCGAGCGGAGGCGCGTACGCATTGATACTTCGCGAAGTGAACGGCACCCGGCGCTTGCCGATCATCATCGGCGCTTCGGAAGCTCAATCGATCGCCCTGGAGATGGAAGGAATCAAACCACCGCGGCCCCTCACACACGATCTGATGAAGAACATCATCACGGCATTTGGCGCCGAGCTCTCAGATATCATCATTGACGACCTGAGGGACGGGACGTTTTACGCAAAGCTGAACATTGATAGCCAGATGATCGATTCCCGCCCCAGCGATGCCATCGCCCTGGCGGTGCGCTACGGCGTCCAGATCTATGTCGCAGCCTCGGTCATGGACGAAGCGGCGTTCATCCCGGAAGACGAAGACGAGGATCAACATCAGACATCTCCCCCCTCCCAGCAGAATCCCAAGCAGCAGCATCACCAGCCGCCAGGCAAGATCACCCAGCTTGAACAGCTCAACCAGCAGCTGAAAGAGGCGATCGACAAAGAGAACTACGAAAAAGCAGCAGCGCTACGCGACGAAATCCGCAAGCTCGAACTTCGCGACTGATCCCCTCCCATCCCGCGCTCAACACACGAGCGCCAGCATTTCTCTGACCGCCCGGTCAATTCCGACAAACACGGCACGGGCGATCACCGCATGCCCGATGCTCACTTCTTCGACGTCGCCGATCGCCCGGAACCGGATCATGTTGAGATAGTTCAGCCCGTGTCCCGCGTTCACGCCGAGGCCGAGCTCCCGTGCCAGCCGTGCACCGGCCCTCACGACCTCAAGGAGCTCCCGTTGCTGATCCTCGGTCCGGGCGTTGGCGTACGCGCCCGTGTGGATTTCGATCTTGTCGGCCCCGATTTCCCTGGCTGCCTCAATCTGGTCCGCCAGGGGATCGACGAAGAGGCTGACCTGAATCTCACTCTCCTGCAGCCGCCGGACAACGTCCCGCAGATGATGCCTGTTCCCCTTTACATCCAGCCCTCCTTCGGTCGTCAGTTCCTGGCGCCGTTCCGGAACGAGAGTCGCCAACTCCGGGAGAGTATCGATTGCGACGGTGACGATCTCGTCGGTCGCCGCCATCTCGAGATCGAGCCTTGTTTTCACGGTTTCCCGCAGGAGTCGAAGATCCCGGTCGTTGATATGCCGTCGGTCCTCGCGCAGGTGGCAGACGATGCCGTGCACCCCCGCGAGTTCGCACAGGTGAGCCGCGGTCACCGGATCGGGTTCAAGCCCGCCGCGTGCTTCACGCAGCGTAGCCACATGGTCGATGTTGATGGAAAGTTTCATAGGCGCTTTCTGACGATGTACTGAAGATGCTCCGGCCGTCTCGTCACCAGCTGAACGCCGGCGGGACACGACACGTCGGTATCGACGGTGCCCGTGGAATCTGCGGCGATGCTCGCGTACTCTGTAACGACGCGGAAATCTCCTGCGGACAATGCTGAAAGCTGCCGAATTCCCGCACGGACGACGATTTCAATCCTGGGGGGGATGAGAATCACCTCGCGACTGGCCGGCACCGCTGTAACCTGTACAGGAAGACCCGTAATGATTTTCTCGGCGAAGGGTTCCACGGAGATCGCAATGCGGACGGCCGCGACCGAGAACGCGATCTCATACGGCGCAGCGGACGCGAGCGGGACTTCGGCGTCAAGGGATCCCCTGATGTTCTCAAACACCCGTTTTTCGGTCTTCCATGTTTCAACTGCGCGCAGGATGGATTCGGCACCCGTCAGCGTAACGCTGTCCGGTGCCACGGATGTGGGCCCCACCTGACCGTAGCCTTCCCGGAAGCTCGCAAGACAGTCCAGAACGATAGGGACACGCTTGCGCATGGCGGGGCCAAGCTCGATCCGGAGAGAATCGGGCTTGACGCCAAGCAGTCTCACCCCGGGGGCCAGAGAGATACGATCGGCGAAGTCGTTGAATGTGAGCGGTCTGTGTCCGGCAGGCAGCGTGTTCGCGGAAAAGACGAGGCGGGGAGCATGCGCAAGCAGTACACCCGCCAGCCGCCATCCTTCCCCACTGAAGCGAAGTTGAATGGTCCGCGGGAGAGGGGTTTGGACCGCCATTCCGGCGGGTATCTCCTGGAGGACAAACGGCGACAGCACCGTTGTTTCGTAGTCCTCCCGCATGGTGACGGAAACCCAGGCAAGGACGCCAAAGAGGGTGGAGAAAATCACGATATAGATAGAGCGTCGCTGCATCGGCCCGGGAAACAAAAAAACTCCACCAGCAAAAACCAATGGAGTCGATCGGCAGAAGATGGGTTCAGTTGCCGGCCCGCTTCTTCATCAGTTCGTGGATAAGAACATCCTTGTTTGCCATCGAGATCTCCCGCCCCTGGATAGCGATGCCTTCGGTATTTCGTGCGAGAGTCCTGAGCTGGTGCACGGTCATCGCGTCGAGCTGGGCACCGTACTCCACATCATCGTCGCTTGCGACAAAATCAAATTCCTCTTCCTCTCCCTCCGGAGTGCCAGGCTGAGCCTCGGTCGGGAAAGACTCGGAGAGCGGAGGGGCCGGCGTGCGCTGCTTCAGTATACTTTCAATCTCATCTGAAGGGCGGGGGATGACATGCGTTGATACAAGCTGTCCGACACGCCGGGCGGCGGCCGCGCCGGCCTCCACCGCGGCGTTCACAGCCGCAACTTCACCGATAACCTCGACGGTAACGAGGCCGTTGCGGATGTATTCGGTCCCCAGGAGAGCCACATTCGCGGTCTTCACCATGACGTCAGCGGCCTCAATCGATCCGACGAGGCCGCGCGTTTCAACCATCCCCAGGGCGTAGTCCAGCATGAGCTATTTTGCGACGGGACGTTTGGGGAGAATCATCTCCACATCGGCATGAGGCCGGGGGATGACGTGGACGGACACAAGTTCGCCGACCCGTTGAGCGGCAGCCGCGCCCGCGTCCGTGGCCGCTTTCACAGCACCGACGTCGCCGCGCACCATTACCGTCACATACCCACCGCCGATTACTTCCTTGCCGATCAACTGCACCCGCGCCGCCTTGACCATTGCATCGGCGGCTTCAATCGACCCCACGAGACCTTTGGTTTCCACCATTCCGAGTGCATCTAACGAGATGTCCGCCATTGGTGTCATTCTCCTTGTGAAGTGGCGTGAGGCCGGTGTCCGGGCAGGCAAATATACCCAAGCGCCGGCACATTGTCAACCGCGGGGATTCGTCGGCCGAGGCTCGAAAAGGCGGCCCGGAGGGTGTGCGACCATCGCGGGCACTCCCCTGGCATTCGATACTATCGTACATAGAGAAGCTTCTCTGTCTTTACGGATTCCGCCGCTCTGAGGACGCAGAAATACATGCCTGATGCGAGAGCTGACCCGTCGAACCGGACCTCATGATATCCAGCCTCCTGCAGATGATCCATCAGTACCGCAACTTCCTGGCCGAGCGTGTTGTAGACGATGAGCGAGACTTCCCCCCTCCTGGGCAAACCGTACCGGATCGTCGTTGACGGATTGAAGGGATTCGGGTAATTCTACTTCAAGACCAGCCCGGCAGGAATCTGGTCATTTCCTTTTCCGCCGGTGGCCGTCACGCCGAGGGGGTCCTGTATGCTGTCGGGCATAGAGAGATAGACCTGCATGCTCTTTGTTTGTGCGGCGACAATGAACACATACCAGGGAACCGGACTGGAGTATGTGTACGGGATTGGCACCACCGACGCGTACTCGTCGAGTCCTATGGCGGGGACCGTCGCGATGAAATCCCACACTACTCCCGACGCCGCCAGCGGGATCGGAGCGACGCTATTTGGCCGGGCCGTTTGTCCCGGCGCGCCAGACCCGTTGACCCGTCGCCAGATGCTGTACTGTGTCGCTCGATCAGGGGCACCCGCCGAATCGTCGGTGCTTCTCAGCCAGAGGATACGGGCCTGGGTGTAGTCATAGGGGATGAGACTGATCCTGACTATGGCGGGCGCATGCGTCAGCCCGTACCCCTGGCCCGATACCGGCATGGAGAAGACCGGCGTGCGCGGGTCGTTTGTGGAAATACGGACCGTTCCGGTGTCAGGACCGGCCGCTACCGGCATGTAGATGACCCTGGCCGTCCGGTAACCGTAGCGCGGGACGACCGGGGCGTCCATCCTGAAGACGAAATTCCCGTTCGTCAGGGCGATGGGACCAAGACGCAACGAATCATGCGAACCCATATTCACGATCTGCACGGAAAGCGTGTCAGATGCGCCCACTTTCACTTTGCCGAAATCAAGAGATCCGGGCTGGACGAAAAAGATCGGCGTCGCGGAGGAATCTGTCGGGTACCTCGTCCTGAATACACCGGACCCGGCCGTCCCGACGAACAGATAGCCCTTCGGGTGGCAGAGCAGCGGAAGGACAGACGTTGTGGTGAGACCCCCGTTCATGACGATCCACGTTTTTCCCGTATCGCCCGACACAAGAATGCCGGCCCCCGATCGTGCGTAGAAGATATCCCCGCGGGGATTGAATGTGACTGACCAGGCATCCCCGTTCCACGAGACTCCGGTGTGCAGATCCGTCCAGGTCGCGCCGAAATCGGTTGAACGGAAGATCTGTGACGTCGTGGAGCTTGCGATATACGACCCGTCGGGATGAACGCCGTCAAACCCCAGGTTCGTGATGGGATGTGAACTCCACGATGTCCCCTGGTCCGTGGATCTGTACAGCATCACGCCATCGTCCATTGCGATCGCCATGCTGCTGTCGAGGTAGACATTGTAAAAATAGCCCGGCTTGATAAGCGACCATGAATCACCGTTGTTCGAAGAACGAAACAGTCCCGATTCTGTTGCCACCCAGACGGCATTGCTCTTGTCGACGAAGCTCGTGCGCACGGTCAACGCTGTCAGGCCCGAATCCTCTTTTGCCCACGTCGTGCCGTTGTCGGTCGACCGGTACATGCCTTTCCCGTAGACGCTGGCAAACAGATGATCGCGGGAGTTGCGCGAAATGGAAAGGACGGGGTTCGGGTCGGGGATCGCGCCGCATTGTGTCCACGTCCCCCCATCGTTCGTGGTCTTCCAGATTGTGCCGTCGTTCCATGTGCCTGCAAAGACAACGCCCGACGAATTTACTGCAAGGGACCGGACGTCAGAGGATACACCGGGACCATTGGTCGGCATCCAGAACGCATTCTGCGACCCGGCGTTCTGAACGATGATGCTGCAGAACAGCATGGCGATTATCGGTCTGAGTTTCATTTTCTTTCCTCCCATGAGATTCTTCGGGACGCTGCGTCCCGAAGAAGAGTTTTGCGCAGAACAGGAGTTTGCCCGGGGGGGGGAAGGGGGAGTCGCGGGTGATGCAGAGTGGAGTCTGACGGATCTCAGACCCGCAGGCACTGAACCAGGGGCAGAATCGAGTTCCTATACGTCAGAACATGCATTCGCAAATTAAAGAGAACGGCCGCGAATGTCAACCTGGCCTGCGGTTCAGAGGCCGGGATGTGTTCCGACTCACAGATTCGGGGACTGGGAACGGACACGCGGGCTGTCACCCTACCGGATTCCCCTTTGCCCCGGACGCGGTCATTCGTCGTTTCACAAGCTGGACACGCCATAATCCGGCAGCGACACAGATCAGGACCAGACCCCAAGCGGCATTGGTCAGAACCCAGCCGGTACGGTAGAGCGGCGGGTCGAACGTGAAGACGACCTCATGTGTTCCCCCCGGAATAAGGACAGAGCGGAGGATATAGTCCGTCCGGTAAATTTCAGTCTCCGCACCGTCGACGAACGCCTTCCATCCGGCAGGATAGTACACTTCACTCAGCACCAGGAGAGCCGGCGCGGGAGCATCGGTGGACACGCGAACCTCACGGGATTTGTACGAGGTGATGCGGGGCACGTGCGTACTGTCCACAGGGGATATCTGCTGCGGCAGTTGCTTGTACAGAACCGCCGTGCGGGCGGGATTAAACCCCCCTGAATTCAGCACGCGGAACACATCGCCGTCGTTTGCCGCCGTGAACGATTCCCCGGCGTAGAACGCCCGCGGCAGTGCGCCCGGATTCCTGTAGGTGAGCGTCCGCTGCGCCTGATCCGACTTGACAAGCTGAAACTGCGGCTCCGGCAGCCTCCCGTGGACGACCAGGAATTCCACGTTCAGCATGTTGAGGACATTCATGTTGATGGGAAGCGAGGGATCGGTCCCCCTGTAGATGCAGGAGTCCAGGAGCGTCTGATAGATCTTCAGCTTCGCGGGGCTGTATCCCGTGATCGACTGGAGGCCGTGATAGGCAAACGAATTGTCCATGTAAAGCGGATCGCGCGGGTCGATTCCTGCGAAGAGTCGGAACAGGCCGGGCTGGCTCTTGAGAAACGTTATCGTGGCGTCAGGACGAAACGCCTGGGCCAGGTCCTGCGATGGTTTCGGATCGATGTACTTGGAGGCTACGAGCGACAGATCGATTGTCACAAGCACGATGATCGCAGCCGAAAAGGTCCATTCGCGGAGCGATCCCTTCACCCATGCGGCGCACAGCGCGCAAAGAGCGGCCGCGAGCAGCGAAAATTTCACGTAGTCCTTCCAGAAGATCTCAAACCGGGCCTGCCGGAGCTGTGCAACCATGCGCGGCGCCCGTGCGCCGTACTGCTGCTGAATCTGCTCTGCCTGTCCCTGCTTCAGGAACATCGAACCGGGAAGACTTTCGAGCAGACTGTTCTGTACCAGGAGTGCAAGTACGAGGAGCCCCGCGATGACACCCCCTGCGACGAGGAGCGCCCGGTAGAGTTTGTGCGTATCGATCCCCGAATCCCGCCCGCGCGCGCCCACGAGGGCTGAGAAACCGGCAGCGGCAAGTATGCCCGTGATAAACGGCAGCAGGTGCAGGATCTGCTCAGGAGCACGGAACTTGTTGAAGTAGGGGAGATAGGAGAAGAGCAGCTGATAGAGAAGCGAAAAATTGTTGCCGAAGGAGACCAGGACGATGATGAGAGCCACAAGCCCGAAGAAGACCACGAACCGCGTCCGGCGATACACGAGGGCGAGTATGCTGAAAAGAATCGGCACAAGTCCCACATACACGCTGGAATTTGTCCAGGGAATCATCGGTCCCCAGTAATAGTCCGACTTCATTCCGTAAAAGCCCGGGATCAGCAGGGTGACAAGCTCCCCCGGATGCCATGACCAGTTAGTCGCATAGTCATACGCAAGGCCGCCGGGGGCTCCTGTGGTGCCGCCGCCGCGCATGGAGTACTGGGCATACTCAGAAACCGAGAGATAAATATATGACGAGATGCAGAACCCGAGCAGCAGCGCACCGGCAAATAATGCGGCTTTTGCCGCTGCCCCCGGGAGCTTACCCCTGTAGTCCAGCGTGATATGATAGATCAGGTACAACCCGAGGAACATGAAAACGTAGTACACGATCTGCATATGGTTTGTCAGCATCAGCGTCCCGATCGCGGCCGCCAGAAGTCCGACGCTGAGCACGTCGCGTCGCTCAAACAGAGAGTGCGAGAGAAGGACAACCAGGGGAAGGTAGCTGAGCGCCATGAGCTTCGAGCCGTGTCCCTCGCCGGCGAGGCCGATCATATACGGACTGAGCATGAACGTCAGTGCAGCGATCAGCGCTGCGGGACGTGAGAAGCTCCACGCCCTCATCAGGAAAAACATGAAGAGTCCGCCGAGGAAGTAGTAGACCACAAGCCAAGTCCACGTACCGTTCAGATAGAGAAAATTGAGCACCCATTGTACAGCAGTCTGCGCATAGCTCACGTTATGCGGAACAAAGGCGACATTCCCGAACGTCGGCATGCCGCTGAAGAAATACGGCATCCAGAGCGCATCCACCCCTTCCGTCCTTTCAATTTCCCCTCCGACATGGGTGTAGCTGAGCGCTGTGGCGGTGTCCCCCTCTGACGCAAAGGCCGCATTATCGAAAACGATCCCCCGGAAGACGATCAGCGTCACGGCGTACAACAGGACGACGCAGAGTATATCCTGCACGAGCGGGGAAAGAGATGAAAACGGAGAAGCGGCATGGTCTGCGGCGGGACGGTGGTCCTTCTTTGCATGTGCCATACTCTACGGCCCTTCTAGTTGTAGGAGTTCAGAAAACTCACGTGCCCGACAATCCCAGTCATTCTCTGCGGCAAATGAAACCAGCTTCCGGGTGAACGCGGGATCCTTGCGCCGGAGGAGCGCGGTGCGGATATGAGTCGCGAATGCGTGTTCGGTCCGGGCAATAAGGACGATCTCGGCGAATTCCTTTGTGTCCTCTGAAAAATCCGTGGCGACCGTCGGCACACCGACTGCACTGTACTCATAGAGCTTGACCGGGTTCACCCCCTCTGTAAGCAACGTCCGCCTGAACGGAATGATCGCGGCGTCGAGGTTCCTCATGTAGGCCGGCACATCGGCATACGCTTTGAGGCCCAGAAAGCTGAAATTCCGGTGACGGACCAGACGATCGATCTCTCGCGCCACGGCGGGATGGAGCGGCCCCACCATGACAAAGCTGAGATCCGTCATGGTGCCGACAATCCTGTCGAGAAGCGCAAAATCCAGCCACGGGTAAATTGAGCCCACGTACCCCACAATCGTCGATCCGGGAGCCGGAAGGTCCGCGGGTCGCGCTGTGTCGGCGGGAGAGGCGAAACGATCAAACTCTACTCCGTTCCGGACAATTCGAACATCCCGGGAATGGACGTCCAGTATTCGCTTTCGGAGAGTCGGCGATGTGACAGTGACGGCGTCAGCACGCTCGATCGCCGAGAGCCATTCGGACCGCACGAACGGGGGGAGTGTCGTGAATCCGAATACGTCGTCGATATAGTCAAAGACCACCCGTCGGGGTTTGACGGTGTTCGAGACGCGCATGAGCAGGAAGTTCTCGACGAGGCTCACGATTTCGTCCCCCGCCGACCCGATCGTACGCAGCCCCCGGCGCAGAAGCACGCGCTGCAGTGCAGCCACGGCGCTCCTGAGCACGCGCAGCCGGCTGGCGAGGACCGCAATGCGCCGGACCCATCGGTTGCGCGCGTTGAGCGGGAATACCGGGAGCATCATGCGGGAGAGCCCGGGGGCCAGTTCCACGGGCGAGAGCATGGGCCGCCGTCCGAGGGTGACCGGCTCGACCCACAGAACGCGCACGGTGCGTGACATCCTTGTCGCGATGTGTTGCGGCCGCTGGTAGAGGCTGTCCCACGCGATATCCGAGAAGAAGAGCAACGTCACATCCTTTTTCGCCAGCAGGGGTGCACCGGTCGTACCAGGGGCGGAAGGGAGCATTGTCTCTAGCCCCTTCGGAGGTTGTCGAGGACGAAATGCCCGGCATCACTCACACGCTCCGTCCAGAATTGTCTCTTCGCACCGGAAGCCACCGTCCACATCGCAATCCTGAACATGAGCTTGACGGCATAATGCCATGCAAACAGCGCCCGGACGATGGTTGAATAGATTTCCCCATGATACTTCCGCAGGAAGGTGTTGGTGCTGCGGCACTGCATGCTGATGCGTCGGGGACCCATCTTGCGATAGGAGACCCCCCCCATATGGACAATCCGGGCATCAGGGACAAAGTGGACGTCCATGTTTCCGCTGCGACGAACCCGGCGGCAGAGATCGACCTCCTCACAGTATGCCTCAAACGCCGTATCGAACAATCCGAACCGCTCTACAAAATCCCTCCTGACCATCAGGTCGGCTCCGGAGACATACTCCACGGGGAGAGGCGATTTCAATTCCCGGCCGGGCACAATTCCCCTGGCGGGGAACCGGAAACCGGGGAACAGATCGTTCAGAAACAGTGCATCGACGAGCGCCTGGCATAGGGACGGTGCATAGCCGTACGATATCTGCGACGAGCCATCCGAACCCAGCAGCCATCCTCCGCAGGCACCCACCCTTTCGTGGCCGTCAAGATACTCTGCCAGGATCATCACCGCATTGTTTACAAGGACCGTGTCGGAGTTCAGAAGGAAGAGGTAACGCCCTCTCGCGATCTCCGCGCCGGCATTGTTCGAACGCACAAACCCAGCGTTGTCGGAGTTCATCAAAAGCCGGATGCCGGGAAATTCTCTGCGGACCATCTCCGTGCTCCCGTCTGTGGATGCGTCATCCACCACGATGGTCTCATGCCGCACGCCATGCGTCTCGCGGGCGAGGGAACGGAGGCACTCCCGCAGCACTTCACAACCGTTCCAGTTGGTGACAAGAACAGAAACATCAACGGCGGTTGCGGGGCCGTCAGCCATTACTTGCTCCGGGGACCGACGGCACGCGATGAACACGTCCGTGAAGCAGGTCGACGGCAAAGCGGACGAAGGGGGAAAACCCGTATCTCTGGATGACGCATCGCACGGAGCCGAAGAACGCGATAAAATGCCGGTTCTTGATGAGACTGCGCAGGAACACGGTCACGTAAAAATCGAGTCTCAGCTCGAGAGTCTCGTGGAACCGCGCGCGCGCGACGGGGAATCCGGACCGGAACACCGTCAGGACGCATTCCACGGTATGAGCGACCGCCGTGTCCGTCATTTCGAGTATGTTCTCGGTCGGAAGACCGAAATGGTCGGCGTCATGCGCAACGGAGGCGAACACCGAGGTCTCGCGCCGCAGCAGCTGGATCATCGGGAGCGGTCTCGCCCAGTCAGAAGTAGCGAGCCAGGTTATCCCGCTGGAGCATCCGATGAGAAGAGTGCAGTACCGTGTGAGTTCTGCATTGTGCCGGAAGCGCAGCACGCTCCCGTCAATGATGCGCGGATCGTCCGATGTGACAGGGATATTGGAGGAAAGGACAAAAGCACAATCGGGTTCTGCACTCAGGCAGCGTCGTGCGACCTCAGTTGCGAACGATGGCGTGACGAACGACTGCCCGCTCGTGGATGCACATTCGAACAGGACGCGGTGTCTTTTCTCCGCCAGTCCGGACGCCGCGACGAAACGCCGCACCTCCCCGACTTCATCATCGCGCAGGCACATTACCGGGGTGACCGGGACGGTAATGGGACGATTGTATCCGCGGAATATGGAAGCCCGGATCGTCCCGTCAAAGCGGCTGTAATTCGCCGGCGGGATCTGCGTGAGGAAGATCTCGTCAAACTCGCCGCGCCGCCGGCGAGCGCGTGCCTCCCGGGCAAATACAGGCCACGCATCGTGGATGTCCCTGACAGATCGAAGGGGGATCTCCCAGACGTCATCCACGTAGGGATTCTCCTCAATGACCTGCCGGCACCAGGAGGACACCGCCCAGGTAAGGTGGCAACCCGGGAAGTCGGTCTTGATCTGCCGGGCGATGGCGGTGGCGTACAGGCAGTCGCCCATGGCGGCCAGCTGTCCGAGAAGTATGCGTACGCGCTCCGTCATGCGCCGACGACTTCGATGGTCGGCAGGGGGAAGATCATCTTGACCCCCCGTCGGATCGTCTCCTTCTCGCGCTGGAGAAATTCGTCCCGAAAATGCCAGGGGAGCACCAGATAGTAATCCGGGTTCAGCGATCGTGACTCTTCTTCACTGATAATGGGAATCTCGGTCCCCAGCGTGAACGCCCCCCGTTTGTCGGGATTCCGATCGGCAGCAGCATCTATCAACCGGCTGTCGATGCCGCACCATTGCAGAATGGTGTTCCCTTTCGTCGATGCGCCATACACGTGGATCTTTTTCCCGTCCTTTTTCAGTTTTCGGAGGAGGTTGAGGAGCTCCTCCCGGTGCACGTTGATATGGTCCTGGAAATTCCGGTACGGCTTGTCCGTATCCAGCTCCATGTCAAATTCCTCCTGGTGGAGAACCTTCAGATTCTGCAGGTGGTCTTCGCGCTTGGAGGAAAAATTGTTCGAATGCGTCGCAAAGCAACGAATGCTGCCGCCGTTGATATTGTTCAACTCGGCATTCACCATCTTCAGGTCGGCCAGACGGAGAATCTTTTCGATCACGGCAAGGCTGTAGTACTCGAGATGCTCATGGCAGATCGTGTCGTAGGAGTTCATGCGCAGCATGAGGGGCATATAGGACATTTCGAACACCCAGAGCCCCTGCGGAGCAAGGAGATCCTTGATGCCGCGCACGAACATTACGGGGTCTTCAAGGTCATAGAACATCGCAATAGAAGTGATGATATCGAATGTCGCGCCGGGCATCCTGCTGCGCAATTCCTCGGAGGGGAAAATATCCTGTATGACGGTGATATCCCCGCCGATCTCCTGGGCGACATCCGAGGGATCGATACCGACTTTCGTAAATGATTCCGGGTAGCACGTGAGGAGCGTGCCGTCGTTGCATCCGATATCGAGAACCTGCGCCGCGGGATTGTCCCGCAGGGATGCGGTCTGTTCGGCAATCCCCCGGAGGTGGGAGCGCATCGTCTGGTTTGTGCCCGAGCGGTACCAGTACGAGGAATACAGGACCTCGGGCGGGACGGTGCACTCCATTTGAAGGAGTCCACACGCCCTCTCATCGCGGGACGGATCACACCGGACGAGAACCGTGGGTATGCGCCGCCGGGGAGGTTCTTCCTTCCCGGGCTTGACAAACGATCCCTGCAGATACTGATCGCCGAGATCGATGACCTTCGTGAGAGCAGACGAGCCGCATACGCGGCAGCTTTTTCGATGAACGAGATGCATGTGATCCTCACACCAAATATCAGCTAACAGTCCCGCCGTCTTCAGGCGGGGCTAGGACGCCCCGTGTTCCGTGCGTGCATTCTGAAGAAGCGAGCGGAAGGCCGTATCGAGCTGGTCGATGCAGCGGGTCCGTTCGAGGTTGAGCGATGCCAGGTTTTTTATCACCTGGTCCTTTTCCCCGTGCGGCACATCCTCGAATGCATACACCCTTTCCTGTTCGTGCCACAACCTGCAATTCACATCGGCGAGGCGGGCGAAGACCTCGCCGATCGAGCCGGACACCTCGGGAACGTCATTGCCTTCTTTTCTGTACACCTTGTTCGCGGCGAAGGTCAGCCGTTCGGCGGGGATCGTACCGGCGACGGCCCCCGCGAGAAAACTCCCGATCTCCTCCTGAAGCTGTTTCTCCTGAACGGCAAGGCTCTTTTGCATGGCCGGATCGTCAGCGTGCCATTGTTTGAGCTTGACAACGGTGAGCTTGTCGCAAAGCGAACCGAGCGTCTCTGCCATAACAATGTCCCGGCTGCTGTCAGGGTTGTGGAGCGCGGTAAGAGATATCGCGCACGCGAATCATCGTTCCGGTCTCGAGGTTGAGGAGAGGCATGTCTCCGATAATCGCGAGGCTCTCCTCGTACCCCAGGAACGTGAGGGCACCGTCTGTGTCACGCGAGTTGCGAAACTGGGCACGTACGAACGTCTCCTCCGGAGAAACAGGACGAATCGTCCCGAGGAGATCATCACGGACAAAGAAAGCATTGTTGCCGGCGCTGTTGGAACCTATCAGCGAGTACCCCTTGCCCCGCGCCAGGCGGGTGAGGGCCGAAAGCGACGCGCCTCCGTACAGATATGAGTAATGAGCCCTGGTCTTCTCAAAAAGCCTGTCATACGGGGAGACCACGGCAAGAGCGGGACCGAGGAGGTTGTCATACTCGCAAATGACGATCCGGGGGGTAATACAGTCGATCGCTTCCCATATCCAGTAGTCGTTCCCGTCGATATCAATCGAAAGCAGCCCGATGTCGCCGGACACGCCATTCTCGGTAATCAGCCGGTTGATATTGTCACGGTCTATGAATGCGCAGACGGCCCGGAGATTGTGCCGGTAGTACAGCATGTCGTCACGGATAGTCTCGATGTCGGCGGCACAGGAGTCCATGACGAGCCCGGACCAATTGTCATTTTGCAGGAGGAACCGGGTATTCGATTCCTTGTAGTCCTGTACCCCGAATTCCACGAAAACGGTATTGGCGACGGGTACTCGGCGGATCAGGTGCTGGATGATGCCGTCTTCCCCCCACTGCGAGAAAACCCTGAACTCGTACTCCCTCAGGGGTTTCTCCCTGTCGCCCGGTACCTCTCCCAGACGTGCTTCCAGACGGCCCACTGCTTTCTGCAGGTCATCGACCTTTCGCAGGAGTTCGCTTAACTGGGCAAGTCGACGCTGGATTCTCTTAATCATTGCACTACGGAAGATGAACTCCGATGGACGATACGTCTTCTGTCACCGTGACCAGATCCCCGTCGCACGTCCTGAGAGTATTTTCCTCATCTGGATGGGCCACAGGACACAACCGGGAGAGAGGGAGACGCAGATCGCGATCATCACTCCCGCAGGTCCCAGGTGCATGGACGTAGAAAACAGGATCCCGAGCGAAACAACCGCCAGTGCCGTCAATACGGCGACCCACAATTGCAGGCGGATCTTGCCTGTTCCGTTGATAAAGTACGCAAATATGCTGCTCCACGCAACGACCAACACGTATGCGGCCATCGACAGTGAAAGCAACGTCGGAATCCTGATATCCGGCCCCACCCAGAAAAGATACAGCCGGGGGGCTGCGAACGTCATAGCGATCAGCACACAGACAAGCCCTCCGAATGAAACCATGAGTTTTCGGGTCGTCATAGTTATCCAGCGGAAGTCCGCCCGGGTGTATGCTTCCGTATAGGCAGACCAGAAAGGCGTGAGCAGAACCGTAAATCCCATCAGCGCGACGCCGTAATACTTGAATGCTATGTTGTACCGGGTCACTTCAGCGGAGCCGAAGAGCTGGATGATAATCAGGTTCGCACTCGTAAAGATCACAACCCCGGAAATCTGGAGGATGAAGAACTGTATCCCGAGGCTCACAAGCTTCCGGGCACGGTCCCGTCGCACAAAATGAATCGATGGCGCCAGATCCCTGTACCGGGTGCGAAACAGGAAGAGATTTGCGGCGAGGGGGACGGCAGCCGCAATCATGCTCACGAGAAAACCGAGGAGAAAGAGGGATCCATGGGAGACGCGTGTCAGGACAAACACGACGCCAAGAGCTATGCCGCTGTTCAGGACCTCAAGAAGCGCGCTGAAGCCGGATTTCTGATCCGCCAGCAGGACCGTCCCGACCAGTCCAAAAAGGAGACGGAGGCAGAAAAACACAAACACCGACGCCGCAAGCCGCGTCAGCTCTCCCTCCATCTCGGGAGGAGCATTCAGAATCGATGTCCACGGCAAAAAGGGGTTTGCGACAAAGAACAGCACCAGGAGGGCCAGGACAATTCCTCCCACGCACGCATAGGTTGTGCTGATCGATATCCGGGCGGATTCCCTGTCTCCCAGTGCGAGTGCGCGGGCGAATTCATTCCGCAGTCCGTTCCCGAGACCGATGTCCATCATTCCCACCCAGCTGATTGTGGAACTCAGGGTAATCCAGATCCCGTACCCGGCCGGATTCAGGTAGCTGAGAGTCAGAGGGACCAGGAGAAGACTGATCAGGATGCTGGTGCCGCGGAGGAAGAACAGCGCAACGATATTCCGCTTCGTTCTCCTGCTCCGTTCACCTCCCGCAAACAATCGTTCCGCAATATATCGCGGGATATTGAGCGACATCAGTATCCCCGTTTAGTCACTCGTTCGAAATCAGCCTTCACCATCATGGCGACGAGATCCTCAAACACCGTCGTGGGCGCCCACCCGAGCTTTTCCCTGGCCTTTGTGGCATCCCCCATGAGGACTTCCACCTCTGTCGGACGGTAGTAACGGGGATCTATCTCCACCAGGATATTGCCCGTCTTCCTGTCGATGCCCCGTTCGGCCGGACCCACCCCGCTCCACTCCAGCGGCATATCGAGGAGCTTGAACGTGAGGTCGGCGAACTCCCGCACCGTATGTGTCTTTCCCGTTGCGAGGACGAAATCCCCCGGCGTTTCCTGCTGGAGCATGCGCCACATACCTTCGCAGTACTCAGGCGCGTATCCCCAGTCCCGTTTCGCGTTGAGGTTTCCAAGCGCAACGGATTTCTGCAACCCGAGCTTGATACGCGCCGCGGCGAGCGTCATCTTCCGTGTCACGAATCCCTCGCCCCGTCGCGGCGATTCGTGGTTGAAAAGGATCCCGTTGCATGCATAGAGATTGTACGCTTCCCGGTAGTTGATCACGATCCAGTAGCCGTACAGCTTTGCAACGCCGTACGGACTTCGCGGGTAGAACGGTGTCACCTCGCTCTGCGGCACCTCCCTCGCCTTGCCGAACAGTTCGCTTGTCGAAGCCTGATAGAAGCGCGTCTTGACGCCCGTTTCGCGGATCGCATCCAGAAAACGAAGCGTCCCCACGGCATCAACCTGCGCCGTATACTCGGGGACATCGAATGACACCTTCACATGGCTCTGTGCCGCCAGGTTGTAGATTTCATCGGGGGTGATCTTTTCGAGCAGGCGGTTGAGGTTGGACGTGTCGGTCACATCGCCATAGTGAAGGAACAGCCTCTTGTCCATCAGCTTCTCGTTCTGAATGTACAGGTGGTCGATCCTTCCACGGTTGAAGGAACTGCTCCGGCGGATTATGCCGTGCACTTCGTACCCCTTGTCCAGAAGGAGTTCCGCAAGGTATGAACCGTCCTGGCCCGTGATTCCCGAGAGCAGCGCTTTTTTCATCGTAGGTTCCCGGCCTCCCTTTAGTTGAAATCTCGAAGTCTGCTGCGGATAAATGTACGAATGTCTTTCGTTCTGCTCACGACCGCTTGGGCCGTCAGGGGGACGTGGCGGACCAGGAAGCGGACCGTCAGGACCGAGGTGATGATACTTGCCACAAGATAACCTGTCCCCGCTCCCACGGCTCCCCACGGGGGGATGCACACCAGAAAAGCAGCGAGGGAGGCAAGGAGAACCTGTATACCCAGAATAAACGAGAGCCGTGCCTCGCCGAGTCCCATCAGGACATTGGAGCCGATGGCGGCAAGGGGCACGACAAATGTAAGGAACGAAAAAATTCGCAGAATGGGTGCGGCCTCGGCATATTTTCCGGCATACAGGACGCGCACAAGAATCTCCGGAAATGCCAGGAACAACACCGTCACCGGAAGGAGCCCCAGCGTCAGGAAAAGAACGGACTTCTCCGTCATCGCCTTCAGCGAGGCGAAGCTTCCCTGGGACGAAAGCCTCGAAGCGGCGGGAAGGACGAACATCTGAACGACCTGCGCCGCCATCTCGTACACACGGACGAACACCTTGGCCGAGTTATACACTGCAACCTGAACCGGTCCGGTAAAGGCAGACAGGATGAACGAATCCGCCTTTGTCGAGAAGAGAGAGCTGACCACCCCGCCGAGAGAGTATTTGCCGTAGTCCCACACCTGTTGTACCGCGCTCATCGGGGGACGGACGCTGACGTGCAGAAGCTTTCTGGCAAACCAGAGGCCCGCCAGCGAAGAAGCAGACAGGGAAACCAGGTTGATCGTCACGAGGTCCAGTGCGGAATCGAACATGTGCAACCGGGACATCACCCAGACAAGGAACGGCGCGCCGACAAAATGCACCGCGTCCATCCAGAACACCTCCTGAACCCTGAACTGGGCCTGCAGGAGGGTGAGCGTGAAGTTGCGGAAGAACGATGCCGCCAGCATCGCAGGAACATACAGCATCAGCGGTGTCAGCGAGGGCGAATTGAGTATCCTCCCGGCCGGTATGCTGCATCCCAGGACCACGAGGGAAGCGACGGCGATAAAAAGCGCATTGAGAACCAGGGATGCCGACACGATCCCTTCGAGGCGTGCATTCTCCTCCGACGAAAACTTGAGCAACGGCTGGAGCGCGAACGCCGTCGCGAGGCCCGAGATGACGAGGAAGACTTCCTGCACGAGCACAAAGTTGCCGAACTCCTCTTCCGGAAGAACACGTATGACCAGCCAGACGTATCCAATGCCGTACACCACGGGGAGCGCCTTGTCGGCTAAGCCCCATATCCCTTTGGCCAGGTGTTTTCCGAACTCCATGGCGGTTCAGCGTCCCGCCAGCAGATACCGTCCCGCGGCATATCCGTTGACAACGAAATTCATCCACGGGAAAAAGAGCCAGTGGTACCAGGAAGCATACCGTGCGAAGAAGCGGAGGTTGCTCACGAACTTGTTCCTCAATTTGAAGGATGAAAGGTGGCCCCCGGCGCTGACTGACACCTTGTGCCAGACTCTTGCACGGGGTTCATACATGATGCGGAATCCCGCCCGTCGCGCACGCATGCACCAATCGGCGTCTTCCGAGTACATGAAATACGACTCGTCCAGCAGCCCGATTCTCTCCACGGCGCTCCGTTTTGCGAGGAGGCAGCATCCCGAGGCGTAACCGGTCTCGCACGGGATATCGAACCTTCCGTCATCCGGTTCACGTATCCCGCGGTGGCGCATCGTCCCGGTCCAGAAGGAGATTTCGCCCCCCGCGTACCACAGGCGCCCGGGATCCGCAGAGTACAGGATTTTCGGTGCCACGATCCCGGCGTCGGCAGACGATTGGAGTGTGCCGCTCATCGCCCGGAGAAATGCCGGGTCGACCGTTGTGTCGTTATTGAGCAGCATGATCTGCTCCGCCCCCTTTTCGAGGGCATACCGTATGCCGGCATTGTTCCCCCCGGCGAAGCGGAGATTTGAACCCATCTCCAGGAGCGTGACCCCGGGGTGTTCGCGGCGAATAGCCTCCTGCGAGCCGTCGTCCGATCCGTTGTCCACCACAAGAATGCACACCGAAGGGTGCACAGCGTGACTGAGTGATGCGAGACATTCCAGTGTCTCCTGTCTCCCGTTCCAGTTCAGGACGATGATATAGGTGAGGGGTATGTGCATCAGCCTTCCGAAAGCAAATAGATGACTCCGGTGCAGGCGAGTTCACCGATCAGGGGGATCCATGCGAGCGGCCCGGCCGGGACGGGCCTCAGGCCGAACCGGATGTGGTTCGGGCTGATGATGTACGCCCGGCGTTGTTCGACACGCATGCCGCCTTCCGCCGCGATCCGTTCAAACGCCTTCATCCCCATTTTCAGCCTCCCGAGTTTCTGAACCTCTGCAACGATATGAGGAGCCTCGCCAGCCAGGCGGGGGATGATGAGTGACCCTGAGAATGGGACCAGGTGAAAGTACGGAAGCCGGGCGAACCACGTTCGCAGGTGCTGCTGATGTCCGCCGTAGGCGGAATAGTACGGGGGGAATCTGATAAGCAGCTTCCCGCCCGGCTTCAGATACTTTTTCAGTCTGGCGATCACGGCGGGCTTGTGATCGAGATGCTCGAACACATCATGGAGTGTCACGAGATCGAACTGCGAGGCACCGAACGGAGGCTCCGCGGCGTACATATCCCCGCAGGCAAACTCGATCGAACGCCTGCCTCGCAGCGTCAGCGCCGTTTGAACACGCGATTCCTCAAGATCAAAGCCCACGCAGGATCCCCCCCCGTCGTGCATGGCGCACAGGCCTCCCCCCTCGCCGCAGCCGACATCGAGGACGGCAGCCCCCGCCGGTCGTACCCCCCATGATTCAAGAAGAGGAATGATGAAGCGGGCGCAGACGTCGTACTCGTACTGCCAGTACTTCCTGTCATGATCGCTCGCGCTCATCGCTCCCCTCCCTTGCGGCAATGCAGGAGTATTGCTGTCGCCATCAATGGGCACTTTGTCGAATCCCGGGAGAAAGGTCCGGCGCGGAGAATATCACGCAGCCAGGATTTTCCGAGTACATCCATGGGTGCCGTCACGTACAGGACCGCATGTACCGAAAAGCCGTGACTCGTGACAAGACGCACGATATCCTCCTTTCGGTAAATGCGCGCATACGCGAAGCGGCGGTGAAGAGGGTCTGGAAGCCAGGAAAAGAAGGGGACGCGGTTCCAGGGGAGCAGCGGAAGCGCCGCGCCGTGCGTCTCGAAGATCCACCATTTATTCGGGACAGTCAGAACAAAATCGCCCCCCGGCTTCAGCACGCGCCGGATTTCCGCTAGAGCGACCGCTTCGTCCGGAACATGTTCCAGCACCTCATAGCAGACCACGCCATCGACAGACCCGTCGGGAAGCGGCAGATCCGAGCCGTCGTACAGCACGGGGAATATCGCGTCCGCCGGTCCCGTCGCCGTCCGCAGGATTGTAAGATCCGTCAGATCGATATCCACCGCGATAAGCATGCGTTGCGCCCCGGCCAGTGCCACCGTCTGCGCTCCGTTGCCGCATCCGAAGTCGAGGAGAGTCCTTCCCTCAAACGGAATAAGCGAGGCGGTCAGCCGTCGCCTGCGCGCGAGAATTTCCTGACCGTAGCCGGCGGGTTTTCCCCGCGCCACCGCTTGTTCCTTCAAAGCCACCTCTGTCTGTTCCGGGCCGGGGTCATTGTGCGAGTCTCTCGATCGCGGCAACCAGGTTCTCCCAGGAATACCGCTTCTTCTCTTCGCGAACCGTCAGGCGGAGCCGGGCCCGGTCCACCGACGTAAAGTACTCAAAAATCCTATCGGCGAGTGCCCGGGGATCATTCGGCGGGACAAGCAGGCCGGTTTCTCCGTCGCGTACCACCTCTGCGAGGCCACCGACATTCGTCGCGATGACCGGCAAATCGAAGTTGTATGCGATCTGCGCTATCCCGCTCTGCGTGGCGGATGTGTATGGAAGAACCGCGGCATCCGCCGCCGAAAAGTAATATTTCACCTCTTCATTGGGGATGTAATCAGACCGTACCGTCACGATGGTTTCCAGCTCCAGACGCCGGATCCGGTCCCGGTATGTTTGTTCATCGTCGTAGAACTCCCCCACCACCAGGAGCGCGAGATCAAGTCGTCCCCGGAGGAGCGCGAGAGCATCGAGAAGCACATCGAGCCCTTTGTATTTCCGAACATAGCCGAAAAACAGGAGCACGTGAGGCGCAGTGATCCCCAGCCGGAGCCGGGCTTCCCCGGGAGCAACGGGAGAACCGAAGCGGTTGTAGACCGGGTGGGGAACGTGTTCGTAACGGGCTCCCGGAAACAGCGCAAGCAGATCACGCTCCACGGAACGTGACTGAACGACGAACCCGTCCGCTGCACGAAAAGCGTAACGGGTGAAGATGGTGTCGCCGGGACGCGCTTCATGCGGGATCACGTTGTGGCAGATATAGACGACCTTTGTCCCTCTCCCCTTCCGGACGATGCGTGCAATGGTTCCGAAGCAGGGGCCGAAGAACGGGAGCGAATATTGGAACAGCAGGAGATCGGGCCGGCGGTTCCTGATGATGCGCCCCACTCGTCTCCAGTTGAGGGGGTTGATCGAATCGACGATGGCCGTGCTCGGCATCGTATACTCGTCGCCGGTCCCTTCCTCCACCTGCGTCTTTCCGGGAAAGAGAAACCGGGGATACTGTCGCGAGAATGTGACGATATCCACCGTATGGCGGGTGCTCAGCTCCCGGTACAGCTGGCTATTGTGGTGCGCAATCCCCCCCCGGAAGGGATACGCCGGTCCCACGATCGTGATGTTCACGCTCTTCCGCCTTTTCGCGCGAGGCACAGGAGCGAGAGCCCGATCGGCAGAGAGGCGTGCGGGAGGATTCGGCGCTCGATGCGGAAGACCTCGCGCAATGTCGTGTTGAGGGGGCGGGTAGGAATCTCGAGGTCGTTCGCTTCGCCCGTTCCCGTCGCTGAGGCGGCAACCCGTTTCATCCATGCGACCGGAAAGAGAAAGCAATTAAGAAACGTCAGATGTTCCACCGTGAACCCGGCATGTTCAACGAGACGGCGGAGACTGCGTCGTGTATATCTCCTTTTGTGGTGGAGGATTTCGTCATGTCTGCTCCAGAGCGAAGGGAATGCCGGGACCGCGATCAGGATATGCCCCCCTTCGCTGAGAAGCCGGCGTCCGGTACGGAGAAGTCCGTCGTCGTCCTCCACGTGCTCGAGCATATCGAGCATGGTGATGAGGTCGAAAGGCTCCGAAAGGGGATACGTATCAAGCGTCCCACAATGCAGTCTCCGCAGCCCCCGTTCCCTGCAAAAAGCGATCGCCTGCGGCGCCGTGTCGGTGCCGAATGCCTGATACCGGCGGGAGAATGACTCCAGGATCGCGCCCGTGCCGCATCCGACGTCAAGCAGCCGGGCCGTCGGGGGGAGGGGGAGCCGGGCATCGAGGTAGCGGAGGAGGATCTCCTTCCGGGCCGTAAACCACCAGTGCTCGTTCTCCACCTCGTACAACAGCCGGTAGACCTGGTCCTCCATCCCGTCAGAATCCTATTTTGTCCCGTATGACGTAGAGGGGACGCTTCTTCACTTCCTCATAAATCCTGCTGATGTACTCGCCGATCACGCCGAGTGTCACCAGAATCATTCCGCCCACGAAAAGAATCGAGAGTATGGTGGAGGCCCAGCCGAGGATCGCCTGGTTCGTAAAGAGCTTTGCATAGATGACATAGAAGCCCCCGGCGAACGATGCGGCCGCAGCGATCAGACCGAAATACACGGCAAGGCGGAGAGGGACATTGGAGAATGAAAAAATCCCGTCGAGGGCAAGCTGGATCAGGCGCCGGAGGCTCATCTGCGGCTTCCCTGCGAACCGGGGATCACGGTCATAATGAATCGCAGTCTGCTGGAAACCGGCCCATGCCCGGAGGCCGCTGATATACCTGTTCCGTTCCGGCATGGCGCGGAGGACATCGACAACCCGCCTGTCCATCAGCGAAAAATTCCCGGCATCCATCGGGATCTGAATCGTCGAAAGCGCATGGAGAATCCGGTAAAACGACCTGAACGCAAGACGTTTCAGTGGATTTTCCCTGCGGCTCCTCTTCACCGTGTAGACCACATGGAAACCCTCTTTCCACAACCTGATCATCTCCGGGAGGACCTCGGGAGGATCCTGGAGGTCTCCGTCCATCAGCACCACCGCGTCCCCCTTGGCTTCATCGAGTCCCGCGGAAATTGCAATCTGATGGCCGAAGTTGCGGGAGAGCCGGATGATTTTGATCCTCGGATCCTCCATGTGCATGGCGGTCATGAGAGCGTACGAGGCGTCGCGGCTTCCGTCGTCGATCAGTATGATTTCAAAGGGCTCTTCCACCCCGGTTATCGCCGCCATCAGGCGCGTACGAAGCTCGGGAAGAATCTGTTCTTCGTTGTAGATCGGGATAATGACCGTGTACATCAGCGTCAGTCCTCCTGTAGTCGTTTTCTCCGCAGGGAGGGCACTGCCAGCCCCGCAAGGCACACGACGAGGGCCGCCCCGGTGATCCACGCACCCCTGACAAAAGGCGGGGGAGTGAACCGGAACTCGACATGATGGCTTCCCCCGGGAAAGGCAATCCCCCGGAGATTATAGTCCGTCCGCAGGATCTCTGTTTCGGCACCGTCCACGTATGCCTTCCAGCCCGGGTAGAAAACCTCGCTGAGAACCAGGATCCCTTCCGTCGCGGAGGCGGCCTCGAGCTCAAGACGGTTGTCCTCGTAGGCCGTGACGCGCGCGCTCCCGTGGTTCCCGCCGGCCGGCGGGGGAGCGTGCAGCGGGGAATCCTGTTCCAGAATTGCCGTGGTGGCGTGGTTCCATGTCGGGTCCCTGAACGCTGCGGCCAGTTCCTCTTCCGTGCGCGCCACGCGGACATCAAAGAGGAAATACGCACGTCCCATATACGTCGGGTTGTGTGCGAGTGAGAGGGATCCGGTCTGCCTGTCGAATGATGTCCTGTACTTGACGTTCAGGAGATCGAATTTCTGGGTGTCGTTATATGGGGGAATCGCGCGTTGAAGCACGAGAGGAGTGTAGCCCTCCAGCGTAAAAATCCTGTTCACCATCCCCTGGTTCCGGTCCATGATCATGCCGTATTGGTTCCGCGTATTTACGCGGAAGAGGTCGTTCTTCATGTCGTTGCGGATAAATCGCACAAGCGGATCGGCCCGGCGGAAATACTCAGACGGGTTTGTCGAAGAGGTGTTTTGATCGGCCCCGAAAACAAACATATCCGTAAAGAACAAAACCGGGAGAACAAACGTCGCGCGGGCCAGCCAGTCTTTGTTTGCACGGAGCGCCAGGAGCGCGCCGGCGGAAAGGAGGACGAACAGGAGGGTCCAGTGAGCTTCCTTCCTCATTGCCTGCACCATCACGGGATTGTTCGGGACGCCCAGCACCGGGTCCAGCATTCCCGTTACCACCGCTCCCCAGAGGGCGATCCCGGCTCCTGCGACTGAAAGCAGAACAGTGCGGACGCGCCGGGATTCCGGCGAATTCTTCTCACCGTTCATCATTGCCTGCAGCGCAAAGGCGGACAGGAGAGACCCCGCAAAGGAAAAGAACACTCCCGCGCGCGCGGGGTTGCGGAATTTGGAGAAACCGGGAACATACTCCAGGACCAGTTTATGAAGAAAGAAACTGTTCCCGAGAGCGAACAGGAGCGTCAACAACGCCACACCCCAGAAGAACGCGGCGTGGGGGTTTTTGCGGACACAGAGAGCGGAGATCACCATCAGCATCAACGGCAGGATCCCGGGATAGATGCAGGTCTCCCAGAAATACCAGTATGTCCCGGGCCCCCAGTAATTGCTCCCCGCAGCGCCGGCGGCCCCGAATAGTTTCGGGATGAACAGCGTCAGAAGCTGGGACCATGCAAGGGACCCTTCCGTCGACTTCTCGTACGTGATCTGGGCACGTTGCGAGAGCGCGGCGAGCTCCGCCGTAGGAAGAAGCTGGATTGCCGCCACGGCCAGGCCCAGGCCCACGATCATCCCGGCCTTTGCAGCAAAGATGAAAGCCGGCCGTGAAAGGAGAGCTCTTCCCCGGTGGGCGTCCAGGAGGAGAAACAGGAAATAGGCGAAGAGGAACGAGTGAAAAAAGAGTGACAGCTGCGGGTACCCCGCGAATGTCGAATGGCCGAGCAACAAAGCGCAGAGAAACGCCGGACGCCAGCCTGCCTGGGTGAGGGAGATTCGGAAAAGCATCGTGATAAGCGGAAACCAGGCCACCATGGTGATAATCTGCTGGTGGATTGCGTGCGTGATCATGAAACCGGAGAGCATGTATGCCGCGCCGGCGAAAAGGGCGGGGGCGCGTTTCAGATCCAGGGAGGACGCCAGCAGGTACATTGCCCATCCTGCAAGAACGTAGTGGGCGATGACCATGATCTCGAGCCAGTAGAAATTCAACCCTCCGTCTCTGACGAACAGGGCGAGAGCGACACACGGGAGATAGAGAACCGTCGTCTGAATATCGGCCAGGAACGGCATGCCCGAAAATGTGTAGGGGTTCCACAACGGGAGGTGCCCCATGGCCATCGAGGTGGCTGCAAAAACCCGGACCGGGTAGCTGAAATACAGCATATCCTCCCACAGCCAGGCCTCTCCGAGGAGGATCCTGTGGAAGAACAGAACGGTCATCCCGGTAAACAGGGCGACCGCCCTCCAATCACGGAGAGCCGCGGCCACGCCGTCTCTCCGGGCGGTCTTCTCTATGGGGCGATGTCGTGCCATGGTAGTGGAGTTACGACCGGAGGAGGCGGGTACAGGACTCGAAAACGCTCCCCATCACGTCCTACTTGATGAAATCGCGGATCTGGTATTCAGTTTCAGCGGCTCGCGTCTTGGTGATCATTTCCCCCAGCAGCCCGATGGAAATGAACTGGATCCCCACGATGATACAGAGAATACCCCCGAGAAAGAGAGGACGGTTGCCGAGGGACGTGCGTCCGAGGTACCATTCGATCGCAAGCCAGCCGTCGATCATCACGCCGGCACCCACCGCGACCAGCCCCCAGAACCCGAACAGGTGGAGCGGGCTGCGGAGGTACCGGGTTGTGAACAATGCAGTCAGCAGATCGAGGAATCCCCGCCAGAATCTCCCCACGCCGAACTTGCTCTTGCCGAACTTCCGTGGCCGGTGCTGTACCACGACCTCTCCGACCTTGAACCCTTCCCAGTGAGCGAGGACCGGAACGTACCGGTGAAGCTCGCCGTACACCTTCACCGTTTTGATGACCTCACGGCGGTACGCTTTCATGCCGCAGTTAAAATCATGGATCCGGATACCCGTCAAACGCGCCGTCACAAAATTGAAGAACCGGGAGGGAATCGTCTTTGAAATCGGGTCCTTTCGTTTCTTCTTCCAGCCCGAGACGAGATCGAGTCCGTCGTCGATCCTCTTCTTCAGTGAAGGTATTTCCGCCGGATCATCCTGGAGATCTGCATCGAGCGTCACGACGATATTTCCCTGCGCTTTCTCGAATCCAACGGAAAGGGCGGCGGACTTCCCGTAATTCCTGCGAAAACGGATGACCTTGATGTGTTTGTCGGTCCGTTTCAGGTCACGAAGGACCTGGAAGGACCGGTCCGTGCTCCCGTCGTCGATGAAAAGGATTTCGTACCGGAGGTTCATCCGGCTGAGAGTCGAGCGGAGCTGCTGATGGAGTTCCTTGAGCGACCCCTCCTCATTGTAGAGGGGGATGACGACGCTCAGGTCGGGCCACTGGGGCTGGATGTTCCGCGGCTGCGGGGGACGTTGCTGATGCGGGCGCGGTTGCTGGTTCTGTTGCTGCGCGGGTGCCGGGGGAACCTCGGGTCGTTGCTGGGGCTCCGGAGATTCGGGTGTCTGGTCGGTCATCGGTGTGAGGTCCAGGTAGAACTGGCGTGTGGCTGAAACTCGATAATACAGAATACTAACCATTTCCGTATAGAAAATCAACGAAGCCGTTCGTTGACATTCGGCCCCACGTTCTCTATATTTTTTGTTTCTCCGATACGACTGAGTTTCTTATGCAACCCGGCGGTCCATTCCCACCCATGTGCCCCATGAGAGCGGCGTCGGAACACGTCCGGCAGGAAGAGGGCTTCCCGCAATGGCCGGGTCGGGGACGCCCCTTCGCGTGAGGAGAGTCCCCCCCGTGCGTCTTGGTCCGCGAAAGTCACTCGGACAGAACTTCCTGCGCGATGACAACATCGCGAGGAAAATTGTCGCGGCGATCGACCCGCAGGAGGAAGATTGTGTGCTGGAAATCGGTCCCGGCGAGGGAGCGCTCACGCGTCACCTTGCCGGGCGGTGCCGCACGCTGACAGTGGTGGATGTGGACGAACGGGTGGTGGCGGCGATGAAATCCATGTTCTCCGACGGCAGCGTCGAGGTCGTCCACGGAGATTTTCTTGCGACCGACCTCCAGGCGTTCGCCGCCACCCATCCCGGCCGTTTCCGGGTCGTCGGCAACATCCCGTATTACATCACCACCCCGATCCTCTTTCACGTTCTCGACAACCGGCGCCCGGTGTGTGACCTGACGATCACGGTGCAAAAAGAGGTTGGGCGGAGGATGCTGGCGGGGCCGGGGACGGGCGACTACGGAATACTCTCGGTCTTCTGCAGTTATTATGCGGATGTCCAGGCTCTGTTCGAGATCTCGCCGAGCGCTTTCTTCCCGAAACCGGGTGTGACGTCGATTGTCATGCAGCTGAAGATGCGCGGACGGCCCGTCCACCCTGCACGCGATGAAGAGTTTTTCCGGGAGATGGTCCGCTCGGTGTTCGGCAAGCGCCGAAAAACGCTTCGTAACTCCCTCCGGTACTTCACGGTCCCCAGAGGAATTGCTCTTCCGGAGCTTCCGTTGCTGCAGCGGCGTCCCGAGGAACTCTCTCCCCGTGAACTGGTAGAGCTGAGCAACACCCTCTTTCAATACGCGCCGGCACAAAACGCGGAGCCTGACCTCGTATGAACCTCCGCAGGTTCACCGTTCACCTCAACTCTGCCGATGTGCTCATCATCGGCTTTTTTGCTTTCCTCTCCGTCGTCAATATCATCTTCTCCTTCCGGATCCCTTACTGGTGGCTGATGATCCTCATCAACGCGGCCGTCGTGGCCGCGATCTGCCTCCTCGGATGGGCGCGGCACACAACCGGATCGAGGGCGCTCGCGGTCATTCACGATTGGCACGTTGCGCCGACGGTCTTCTTCACATTCAAAGAGCTCTACTTCATGATCAAGCCGATCCACCTCGGGAGGGACTATGACGACGTCCTGATCGCGGCGGACCGGTGGCTGTTCGGTGTTGATCCGACGCACTGGCTCATGCAGTTCAGCACGCCGTGGCTCACCGAGATCCTGCAGATTGCCTACACGCTTTTCTACGCCCTGTTCCTTCTGATCGGAATCGAACTGTACCGTCGGAACGACAAAGACCCGTTCCACTTCTTCATGTTCACCTGCGTCTACGGTTTCTACCTTTCGTACATCGGGTACTTCTTCCTTCCCGCGGTCGGCCCGCGGTTCACGCTCCACGATTTCTCCGCCCTGAACGGGGACCTTCCGGGGATCTTTCTGACACCGTACCTGCGCGAATTTGTCAACTTCGGCGGTTCCGTCCCCATGGGAGTGGCCAACGGGGTGGCAATTGCCGGGACGCAGCGGGATGTGTTCCCGAGCGGTCACACGATGATGACTCTGGTTCTGATGTACCTGAGCCTGCGTTTCCGGATCCGCCTCCGTGGGTTCATCATCGTCACGGGCACGCTCCTCATCATGGCCACGGTCTATGAGCGGTACCACTATGTGGTGGATCTGCTCGGCGGTGCCGTGTTCATGCTCCTGTGCGTCCTCACCGCCCCCCTGTTGTACCGCTCCAGCAACAACCGTCTCTCGACGATGGAATCGCGTTTTCCCGTAGAGTAGCCCGCCTGACGGCATCCCGGGTCGCGTTGACATTCTTCGGGAAAATCGGTACATTTAAAACCCTTGAGGTTTCGAGCAGGCTCAGCCCCTTCTAGAGAGGACCACGCGGATGTATGCAGTCGTTCAGATCGCCGGCAGGCAGTATAAAGTGCAACAGAATGACACGATCCAGGTCCCCACGCTGGACGAGAAGGCGGGCACGAACGTTAAGTTCGACCGGGTATTGCTGATCGGAAGCGAGAAACAGGTCACGGTAGGTCATCCCCTCGTGAGCGGCGCGAACGTCGAGGCAACGGTTCTCGGAGGCGGGAAATCCGACAAAGTCATAGTATTTAAGAAAAAGAAACGAAAAGGCTACCGCCTTAAACGCGGGCACCGCCAGGCGTACACCGAAGTGAAGATAACAAACATCGCGATATAGGGGCATCTGTTATGGCGCACAAAAAAGGCGTTGGAAGTTCCAGGAACGGACGCGACAGCAACGCACAGCGTCTGGGTGTGAAACGTTTTGGCGGCGAAGCCGTGCCTTCGGGAAGCATCCTGGTTCGCCAGAGGGGCACCCGCTTCACGCCCGGAGCAAACGTCGGTATCGGCGGCGACGACACCCTGTTTGCAAAGATCGACGGCATCGTGCAATTCAAGAAATACAGCAAGGCCAAGAAGGTCGTCAGCGTTCACCCGAAGCCGTAGCCGCGCATCTCCCCGCTCTCTTCCATTGATTCAGTTGATCCATCGCGCGGCTACCGGACGCCGGCCGCGCTGAAGCCCTAATCCAATCCGTCATGTATCCGGCCGGAGCCCCTACTCGCACGATGAACTCGGAGGAACCCGCATGAAGATTACCGTTATCGGCGCAGGAAACGTCGGAGCGACCACCGCCCAGCGGCTTGTCGACAAACAGCTGGCCAACGAAGTAGTCCTGGTGGATGTCATTGAAGGCATACCACAGGGGAAGGCGCTGGACATCTATGAGGCCACGCCGGTGGAGAAGACCGACGTCAGGGTTGTGGGCTCGAACGCGTACAACGAGACCGCGAACTCCGACATCGTCATCATCACTGCGGGCATCGCCCGCAAGCCGGGAATGAGCCGCGACGACCTGATGAACACCAACAGCGGCATCGTCAAGAGCTGCACCGAGTCGGCCGTGGCAAAATCGCCCGGAGCAATCATCATCGTTGTCTCCAATCCGCTCGACGTGATGACGTACGTGGCGATGAAAGTGAGCGGTTTCGAGCGGCACCGGGTGATAGGCATGGCGGGGGTTCTCGACGCCGCCCGGTTCCGTTCCTTCATCGCGGCGGAGCTGAACGTGTCGGTCGAGGATGTGAATGCTTTTGTGCTCGGCGGCCACGGGGACTCGATGGTGCCGCTCCCGCGCTACTCGACGGTGGCGGGCATCCCGATCACGGAGCTTCTCAGCCAGGCGACCGTGGACCGTCTTGTGAAACGAACGAGGGATGGCGGGATCGAGATCGTCAACCATCTGAAAACGGGAAGCGCGTACTATGCCCCCTCGTCATCAACCGCCGCCATGGTCGAATCGATCGTCAGGGACAAGAAAAGGATTCTCCCCTGCGCAACCTGGTTGCAGGGCGAATACGGCCTCAGGGACACATTTGTGGGCGTACCGGTCAAGCTCGGGAAGAAGGGGATGGAGGAGATAATCCAGATCAAGCTGAATCCGGATGAGCAGGCGGCGCTTGCAAAATCGGCCGAGGACGTAAAAGGCTCGATAGCGAAACTGAAGATCTGAACAATGTCGTCCGGTGGCCGGAGAGCCTTGCGTTTGCTCCCTCACGCGGGGGTTTGCGCCAGCGCTCTCCTTTTTGTATTCCTCGCTCAGGTGGAAGGGTGCCGCGACAACGGGACGGGACCCTCCTCGGGATCTCCGCAAACGGTCTCCGGACTCGTGTTCGCGGTGGGAGACTCGCTCGTCTTCGAATCATGGGGCCTTGATCCATCCGGGTACACCATCACCTCCTCCCATACAAGTCCCGTCTGGAGGGTGTATGCGGTGAGCGACACATTCGCCGGAGCCTCGAACGTTTCATCGATCGCAGAATATCCGGATCCGGGAACATCTCCCGCGAAATCAGACACACTCCACTTTCAGTTCCTCCCTTCCGGCGACATCTACCAGTACGGATTCATCGCAAGTGTCGTCGGCCGCAGGGAGGGGGTGCATCTTGCCCCGGCCTGGGACCGGATTGCCGCGTTATCGCTTCCCACGAACGGAACGTGGGCGGTCGGAACGGTCGATTCGGGTGGGACTGATGTGCTCCGGGGGACGGTGACGGGGGACCAGGGGTACTTTACTGCGGCTCTGAACGGCGTGCGGACCGTCTTTCATGGGTACGGAGTTTCGCTCTCGTCATCCGATGTCGAGTATTCGATTGTCATCTCGGATGTCCCCCCTGCTGTTCTCCTCGTCCGCGAAGAATCAACGCCGATTGCGAACGGCTTCCTCAGATATCTCGCCTCCCTGGCAAAGCACTGAAAGCGAAGGCAGGATCACTTATTGGTGTCCAGCCAGAGACGCACCAGCGTACCCGATTTTTCCACCTCAAATTCCACTTTGTCCATCAGCGTACGCATGAGGAATATACCCCGGCCGCTTTCGCGAAGGAGGTTTTCCTTGGCAAGCGGGTTTCCCACCTTTTCGGGCTTGAACCCCCTCCCTTCGTCATGGATCATGATCAGTATCCAGCCGGGGAGAAGTTCGCACATCACCTGGACTTTCTTGCCCGGGAGCGACCGGTTCCCGTGCACGATGGCATTGTTGACGGCTTCCGTCAGGGAGACCATCAGCTTGTGAAACTGGATTTCATCAAGGCGCACGGTTTTCCCGATGGTCTTGAGGAATCCCTCGATTTTCCCGATGTTCTTTGGGTTGCTGGAAAGCGTCAACCTGAATACCATGTGCTTTGATACCACCGGCCTCCCCCCTCAAAGATTGACGTAGATATTCATCGTCATGCTGGCAAGCGTTCGTGGCACTCCGTCGGGTTGCCGCTGTCGCTCATACCATCCCTGAAACTGGATTCTGGAATGTGGCCCCGGTTCCCAGGAAATGCTGCATGTCGGGCCGACGCTATTCAAAAACGAATCCACCTGTCTTACCCCTTCAGCATATGTGTACCGCGTTTGCCCGAAATAACGGACCCCGACCGCAAAGAGCGTCCGTGCCGTGGGACGTACCCTGCACTGGACAGCGTAGGTAAGTTCCGTTGCCGCGCTTTCCAACCTTTCCTTGAACTGGCTCCATTCCAACTGTCCCCGCTCATAGACTTTCCAATATGCGAAAAAATCAAATCCAATGCGGTGCGTCAGGTCAACCGATGTTGAATCCAGCCACCCGAGCTGGCGATACGAAAAACTCTTGACCGAGGGAAGTTGTTGTTCGAAATCGTACACCGTATAGTTGGCCAGGACCTCAAACGCGTTCAGGCTGTTGATCCAGGGTGCCGGCCTGTACATCGTCCGGGGAGAGAGCCGGAGCACGCGATTATAATTGTTGTTGGCGCTCCGCTCCCTCAGAAGATACACGAGGTGATCGATGGTACCATCAAGCACCACGCCCAGTTCCAGGGAGCGGCTGACCCTGTGCGACGTCGACAGGGTAAGCGCCACGAGAAGTTCGTCCCTGTCTTCGAGGTTTTGATCGCTCGGCGTGTCGTACCGGAGAATCCCGATCGAGCCCGAAAATGTGATCCTGTCGGACGTTGAAACCGGCACATCGACCATACCGCTGAGCTGCGTCCGCCGGGCGGTATTGTCGCTGATGTGCTCCTGCGTATTGCTCTGTGAAAACAGGCTGTCGATGGACGGCGATGTCGTCCCCGGGCGCTGTGCCGAGTGGGTCTCCGAGCGTTCACTGTAATTGAGTCTCAGCCAGGCAGCAGTCCGTCCCTCCGGAGTCCGGTACGAGGTCTGCATGTAGGTGTCCAGGCGGAATTCGTTGATCTGTGTGTTGAACTGGATATTCTGGGGGGCGACGGCGTTCCAGTTTTTCACGTCCTTTTCCAGGCCCCGCCCGTTGATGGAGACGAAGAACGTCGACGCCAGTGCAGGGTCGATATCATAGTCCAGCTTGTCGGCGAACGTCAGCACCTGTTCTGTTCTGCTCTCGATTGTACTGTCCGCCGGAGAGTATAGGTCGTGACGGTTCCGGTTCACGCCGACATTCAGGCTGTCACGTGCGTAGGGGGAAAAGACTTTCTCCACGCTGAATCGGGCGAAATCCGCCTCGAGCCTTCGGGGAGCGAGGAAGTCTTCCCGGTACTGCGCATTTCCGCTCACAAGGTATCCATCGGCCTCGAACCCGGGGATCCGGGCTCCGAGCAGGTACGTCATCCCCCGGTCCCTGATTCCCGCCTGTGCATCCCACCGGTATCCCGCCATGGGAGTTACGGAGATCGAGGAGAACGGGATGTATTCCGCCCCCCCCAGAACGCTCTCGCTGGAGGCATTGTTCAGACCCGTCCCCTTGTTGTCGAAGTAGACGAAGGAGGACGACTGGATCTGAGGCGAGAAACCGCCTGCCGGCGGGGCGCGAACCAGGACGGAAAGATTCTCCTGGCCGCTCTGTAATTTCGGCGTCGCGGGACCGGATCCCGGCTGAAACACGATCACGTTGGACGCATATTGCTGAAGGATACCGATGCGAATCCCCTGCGCCACCGTATCGATCGCCGCACGTCCTATCCAGTTATACGTATTCAGGTTGCGGTCGAACAGGATGCTTGCGGTGTTGGCCCGTTGCGTGCTGTCGGCGGGAATGGACGGGAAATCCCCACCCCGGTAGGTCTCCTGGCCGTGCACGGTACGCACCGTAAAGGCTCCGAGGATCAGAACCAATGAGATCTGGGGGATCCGTTCCATCGGGTCCTTCACACAAGCGATGCTTCGTCGCCGGGGGTGGGGATGCCGACGGTAAGCACATGCATGGAACCGGTGACAGTGCGCGCGGCTCCCTGGAATTGAAGTTGCATGGGGACGTTGCAGGAGGCGGAATGGGATTGACTGAAACAGTGTACCGAATTGAGAAATGAAAATCAACGAGCCGTTGCGAGGTGAAAATACTCGCTGATCTCCAGTATGAGATCCCGGTCCGTCCCCCGTCCGGGGACGAGCCGAGGCTCATGGACTCCGTCCGTGAGAATCATCCCCACCGGTTCCTGGATCGACCTGCGGTCAAACGTCCGGAACTTCGCCGTGCCGGTCTTGACGATCACCACGCGGCTTTCCGTGAATTCCGCGGGGATCCCGGCCCGGCTGAGAAACACCGCGGCCTTCCCGGCATAGTAATTGAAATCGTCCATGACATCGTCGATCTCCAGTCCTTCTCCCCGGGCGAGAGAATCGCGCTCGGCCCGGCTGGGTCCGAAGAACAAGACACGGAGGCCGCTTATCCGCAGGGGGTCATCGGCGGTCTGCGGGGACGCGAAGGATGGGATAAAGAAAAGCAGGAGAAAGAGTGCGGGAACCCGGGGACGCCCCTGCGGCTTGCGGCTCAGTCTAATCTCTCTGATGGATCGATTCCACATAGTCCAGGGACGCCTTCACAAAATCACGGAACAGGGGGTGTGCGTTGGTCGCCCGCGATCTCAACTCGGGATGAAACTGTCCCGCCACAAACCAGGGATGATCGCCGAGCTCTATCATCTCCACGAGTCCGTTGTCGGGACAGATGCCGCTGAAAATCATCCCGTGGGACGTCAGCGTTGATTTAAAGGCGTCGTTCACTTCGTACCTGTGGCGGTGCCTCTCGTGGATCAGTTCGCTCCTGTACGCCTTATATGCGCGGGTTCCCTTCACCAGCTTGCACGGAAACGAACCGAGTCTCATGGTTCCCCCGTACTCTTTGACATTTTTTTGTTCCAGCATCATGTCGATCACATTCTGATCCGTCGGCCGGAACTCCATGCTGTTGGCGTGATCGAGACCGCACATGTTCCGTGCGAACTCGATGACGGCGCACTGGAGTCCGAGGCAGATGCCCAGGAACGGTATCTTGCGTGTCCTGACATACTGGACGGACCGAATCTTCCCTTCTATGCCCCGCTCGCCGAAGCCGGGGGCGACGAGCAGTCCCGCAATCCCCTGAAGATGCTTCTCGGGGCCCTCGCGTTCGATATCCTCCGCCCTGATCCACCGGAGTTCCACTTCCACGTTGTTGGCCGCGCCGGCGTGCACAAAAGCCTCCGCAATGCTCTTGTACGCGTCTTTATGCTCCGTGTATTTTCCGCAGATGCCGATGGTGATCTTCCCCGCGGGGTTCTTGACCCGGTCCACAAATTTCTTCCAGTCGCGGAGGTTCGGCCGGGGGCACGTGAGGTCGAGCTTTTCAAGTATGATCTCGTCGACCTCCTGTTCGGCGAACACCAGAGGAACCTCATAGATAGTCGGGACATCCCGGCCATCTATCACACATTCGGGCTGCACGTTGGTGAAGAGCGCGATTTTCTCCCGTACCTCATGGGAGATCGGCCGGTCCGACCGGCAGATCAGCATGTCCGGCTGGATCCCGAGTTCGAGGAGGGCCTTCACGCTGTGCTGCGTCGGCTTGGTCTTTGTCTCTCCCGCGGAGGTGATGTAGGGGACAAGCGTCACGTGGATCGCCATCGCATTCTTGTTGCCGCACCGGAACATGAATTGACGCATCGCCTCAAGGAACGGAAGACTCTCAATATCGCCGACGGTCCCGCCCACCTCGGTGATAACGACATCATATTCGCCGGTTTCTCCGAGCGCCTCGAAGCGCCGTTTGATCTCGTCGGTGATGTGGGGGATCACCTGCACTGTTGCGCCGAGGTAGTCTCCGCGCCGCTCTTTGCTGATCACCTCGTGGTAGATCTGGCCGGTCGTCGAGTTGTTGCGCCGGCTCGTCGTGATATCCAGGAATCGCTCGTAGTGGCCCAGATCGAGGTCGGTCTCCGCACCGTCATCCGTGACATACACCTCGCCGTGCTGGAACGGGTTCATCGTTCCCGGGTCGACGTTCAGGTACGGGTCGAATTTCTGGATTGTCACGCGGAGGCCCCGCGACTTCAGGAGCAACCCGATCGAAGCGGAGGCAATTCCTTTGCCCAGGGACGAAACAACCCCCCCTGTAACGAAAATGTATTTTACCTGGTGTCGGCGTGCCACGGAGGCTCCTTACGAATGTGCGATCTGCAAACGATGCAGTACGGCGGGGGTGACGATGCCGCCGGACAGAACGAGCTTGAGTCCCTCCTCGACGCTGAGCGCCAGGGGGATTGCCTCCGCCCTGGGGATAAGCGCGAGGAACCCGGAAGTGGGGTTCGGCGGGTTGGGGATATAGACGTGGTAGAATTCGGTTGCGGGCGGATCCGGGCCCGCGAAAACGGACTCATTGGTCACGAAACCGATGCAGAAGACCCCTTTCCGGGGCCACTCGAGCATCACGACGAGGCGGAACGTCCTGCTGTTCCCCCCGATGTTGAACGCGTTGACGAGGTCCTTGATGCCGCTGTAGACCGAACGCACGAAAGGGATCGACCGGAGAAGATTCTCGAACCATGCGAACATCAGGCGTCCCACCAGGTTGCGCGTGAGCAGACCCACGGTGAGAATAAGGACGAGCATGGTCAGGAAACCGAGCCCGGGGATCTCCCGGCCGAGCCAGTTCGTGAGGAGTGGAGAGAATATGCCGTCGACTGCGTTCAGAAGGGCCTGGAAAAACCAGTAGGTCAGGCCGAGCGGGACGATGACGGCGATGCCCCTCAGGAACGTGGTTCTGATATGGCCGAAGGATGTCTTGCGTACGTCATTCATACGGCTGGATCCTGGTCTCCTTTCATTTGTTCGGTTTTCCCTCCTGCGCGCGCAGGACCTCTGCTGCGAAGGCGGCCCGGACCCTCTCGAGATCCCCGGGGGTGTCCACGGCAATGCTCACGTGCTCGGTGACGACAGCATGAAGAGCGTGGCCGTGTTCGAGGATCCTCAGTTGTTCCAGTTGTTCCGCCATCTCGAGAGGCGTCTGCGTCATTGCCGCAAAGGCCAGGAGAAACTCCCGCCGGAAAACGTACAGGCCGACATGCCCGTACACCGGGAACGTCGCGATGAGCTCCTCCGGCGTCATCCCCCGGCCGAACGGGACCGCCGCACGCGAAAAATACAGGCATCTGCCCGACCGGTCGAGCAGAACCTTCGGAAGATTGGGATTGCGCAGTTCCGCCGCAGAGCGGATCCGCCGGACGAGCGTTCCGGCTTCGATCGAGGGATCCTCGAGGAGAGGCCTGATCGCTTCGTCAATCATTGGCGGAGGGATCAGCGGTTCATCCCCCTGCACATTCACGATTATCTCCGTCCCGGCCAGCGGGCGTGCCGCCAGTGCGATCCTGTCCGACCCGCTCCTGACGTCCGTCGGGGTCATGACGGCTTCTCCGCCATGCGACCGCACTGCCTCAGCGATCCGCTCATCGTCGGTTGCCACGATCACTCTGTCGACGAGACGTGCCCCGGCGGCGCGTTCCATCACGTGCACGATCATCGGCTTCCCCGCGATAAGCGCAAGCGGCTTGCCGGGGAAGCGCTGCGAGCCGTACCGTGCGGGGATGATCGCAACAGTCCGTGTCCCGGCCGGGCGGCTCATCTGTCGCCGATCACCTTGGGGACCCGGAAGAATTTCTCTGTTTTCGCAGGAGCGTTCTTCAGAGCGTCCTCACGATCGAGTCCGGCCCGGAGGTTGTCTCCCCGGAACACGTTCCCCAGTTCGATCACGTGTGAAAGCGGTTCAACGCTCTCCGTGTCGAGCGAATTGAGCTGCTCCATGTACGTCAGGATCTCGTTGAGCTCCGACGCGAGTTTTTGTTTCTCCTCCTCCGTGAAAGAAAGCTTCGCAAGAGAGGCAACATGCTCAACGTCCTGTATCGAAATTGCCATACGTCATCCCTGATCGATATAGTGCCGGGCGATCACTGCGTGGACATCCTGCATAAGCTGCAACTCGGCGTCCTTGCCCGCCCCCCCGGGCACGGGAATGGGGGCGTCAAGCACCAGCTCAACCGTCCCGGGCCGGACACTCACAGAATGCTTGGGGAGAATGGAGAAACTCCCGTTCACCGTGAGCGGGACGACCGGTATCCCCGCCTTCAGTGCCAGGTTGAACGCCCCCCGCTTGAACGGCTGGAGTTTCCCGTCAATCGTCCGGGTTCCCTCCGCATACATGAGAACCGACGCTCCGCCGCGGATTTTCTCCACCGCCTCCTCCAGGCTCCTAACGGCCTTGCCCCCGCGTCCCCTGTCGATCCCGATGTACGAACCGTACCTGAGTCCCCAGCCGAAGAAGGGAATGATGTCAAGCTCCTTCTTGTACATGATACGTATCTGGTCCGGGATGCCCGCGAGTATGACCGGGATGTCGAACATGCTGGCGTGGTTCGACACGTACACATAATTCCGCGAGAGGTCCACCTTGTCGAGTCCGCGCACGGTCACGCGTACGCTGCAGACAGCAAGCACCGTCCGCGCCCATCCCCGGGCGATCGCATGAAACACCCGTCCCTGCTTCCGGTCCACCCAGATGAGAAGGAGCTCCGCGATCGCGCTTGCGATCGAGATGAGAGCGGCGGAAAAGAACCGGATCGCGCCCACGTCGCCGCCTTTCAGGACTGGCCATGCTCGAGGGCCCGTATGCGCTTTGCGATCGGGGGATGACTGTAAAACATAAACTCCACGAGCGGATGGGGCTCCGGGTCTGCCAGATTCATATCCGACAGTTTCCGCAGCGCCGCGACGAACGCATCGTGCTTCCCCGTTGTGCGCACGGCATAGGAATCGGCCTGCCGCTCGTGATATCGCGAGATCATGTTGCCGAGGGGGGACGTCAGAAGCCCGAACAGCGACAGCCAGATCGCCAGCAGGGGCAACGCGGCGAGATCGGTCATGGCGGAGTAATGAAACGCCGCCACCGACCATTCGTACAGCCGGGCAGCGAGGTACAGACCGGCGAACGTCGACACCGTCCCGATGATGATCCCCGTGCGGATGTGGGAGAACCGGTAGTGTCCGAGTTCGTGGGCAAACACCGTTTCGATCTCTTCCTCCGAGAAGTTGCTCACAAGCGTATCACCCAGGATGATTCGGCGCGATCGGCCGATCCCCGTGAACGCGGCATTTGCCTTCCGGGTGTTCTTGCTCAGATTGAAAGAAAAGATCCCTTCGACATGAACGCCGGCCGTCTTGCAGAGGTGCGCGATCCGTTCCTTCAGTGTGCCGTCGGCGATGGGTGTGAAACGATAGAAAAGCGGCATAATGAGGACAGGCGCGATGCGCACAAGGACGACCGAGATCAGTGTCAGTGCGACCCCCACGGGGAGCCACCAGAGGGCACCGAACCTCCCGAGACAAAAATACAGGAAACAGAATACACCACCCGCCAGCGGCGCTCCCAGTGAGAATCCCTTGATCCTCTCCCACGCCCACTCTCCCGCCGTTTGATTCGACAGGGCGAACCGGTGTTCGAGGTGGAAACCGGAAAACCATGCGAGAGGAAGCGTTATGCCCGATCGGAAAACGCCGAGGGAACAGGCGAACAGGAGGAGAGCCCCGTACGGATTCGGAAAGACCGACGAACACCATCCGGCGATGGACCGCCCGGCGGAAGTGGCGACAAGAGTGACGAGGAGTGCGAACGAGAAGAGGGAGGAGGCGAGGCCGGCGGTGAGTTTGATGCGATTGTACGCTTTTGCGTCTTCCGTCCGCGGAGGTGAACTCCGCGGTAACGTCAGCCCTTCAGATACCATGGCGCTGCGCGGCATCGGTTGTATGGGACGATCGGGTTTTCATAAAGTAGTTAGAAAAGGTTTGAGAATCAATCAATTCCCACGATTTGGAGGAATCCCCAAATTCCCGTACCTTGGCTCGTTGTCGGCACGCCATCCGCCTCTCCGGCAGTTCATTCTGATCGCTCAGAGTCCGCGATGCTCATTGTCTCTTGAGGAGATCCCGCTATGGCAATAATCCGCAAGCAAGATGCTCTTGACTACCACAGCCAGGGGCGCCGCGGAAAGATTGAAGTTGTCTCGACGAAACCCTGCGCAACCCAGCATGATCTTTCCCTGGCGTACACGCCCGGCGTTGCCATCCCCTGTCTGGAAATCGCCGCCAACCCGGCCGACGGATACAAATACACCGCGAAAGGGAACCTGGTCGCGGTGGTGAGCAATGGCACAGCGGTGCTCGGGCTCGGCGATATCGGTCCCCTCGCCGGCAAACCTGTCATGGAAGGGAAAGGGGTCCTCTTCAAGAAGTTCGCGGACGTCGACGTGTTCGATATTGAGCTTGATACGAAGGATCCCGAGGAGATCATCCGGATCGTCCGCGCCCTTGAGCCGACATTCGGCGGGATCAACCTCGAGGACATCAAAGCCCCCGAGTGTTTCCATATAGAAGAAGAGCTGAAGAAGACGATGACCATCCCCGTGTTCCACGACGATCAGCACGGGACGGCCATCATTTCCGGCGCGGGCCTGCTCAACGCGCTGGAAATCGTGGGGAAGAAGATCGACACCGTCAAGGTCGTCTTCAGCGGCGCCGGGGCCGCGGGGATCGCCTGTGCCAAGTTCTACATCACGCTGGGAGTCAGGCGGGAAAATCTGATTCTCTGTGACACGAAAGGTGTCGTCTATCGCGGCCGGAAGGAGGGGATGAACCCGTACAAGAGCTATTTCGCGATCGACACGGAATGCAGGACACTGGCGGATGCCATGAAAGGCGCCGATGTTTTTGCCGGTGTTTCTGTGAAGGGGGTCGTGACAAAGGACATGGTGCGGAGCATGGCGAAGGATCCCATCATCTTCGCGATGGCAAATCCCGATCCCGAGATCACCTTCGAAGACGCAGTCGGGGCACGGGAGGATGTCATCATGGCGACGGGAAGATCGGACTATCCGAACCAGATCAACAACGTCCTGGGATTTCCTTTCATATTCCGCGGCGCGCTCGACTGCATGGCGACCGCGATCAACGACGAGATGAAACTTGCCGCCTCGCATGCGCTCGCCCGGCTGGCCAAAGAAGACGTCCCCGATTCCGTCATCAAGGCATACGGAGGCGAACGCCTGAAATTCGGAAGGAACTACATCATTCCGAAGCCGCTCGATCCCCGCGTTCTTCTGTGGGAAGCTCCCGCCGTCGCGAAAGCCGCGATGCTCAGCGGGGTCGCACGGAAGCCGATCGAGGATCTCGACGCGTACCGCGACGCGCTGGAAAGCCGGTTCGGCCGGTCGAAACAGCTCATGCGGATATTCATACACCAGGCACAACGGGCTCCGAAGCGGATCGTGTTTCCCGAAGGGAGCGAAGACAAGATTCTGCGCGCAAGCCAGATCATCCTCGACGAGGAGATTGCGACGCCGATCGTCCTCGGCGACGTCGCGCTGATCCGCGAAAAAATCAAGATGCTCGACCTGAACCTGGAAGGGATTGAAATCATCGACCCGGTCACCAGCCCGAAGTTCGAGAGCTACGCGGGCACATACTACGATCTCCGCAAGCGGAAAGGGGTGACGCAGACGATCGCCCGCAACCACGTGCGCCGGCCGATCGACTTCGGCATGATGATGGTGCACGAGGGGGATGCCGACGGACTGGTTTCCGGGCTCACGCAACACTACCCGGAGACGTTGCGCCCCGCGCTTCAGATCATCAAGCCGAAACCCGGCACGCAGACGGTGGCGGGGCTCTACATGCTGATATTCAAAAACGACGTCCGTTTCATCACGGATGCCACGGTGAATTTTGAGCCCACGGCGGAGCAGCTGGCCGACATCGCAATTCTTGCGGCGGAGATGGTCAGGAGCGTCGACATCGAGCCCCGGATCGCCATGTTGTCATTCAGCAACTTTGGCAGCACCAGACATCCCTCGGCGCAGAAAATGGCCCGGGCAGCGGAGCTGGTCAAACGCCGTGCGCCCGACCTCATGGTCGATGGCGAGATGATGGCAGACACCGCGGTGGTTCCCGAGATCCTTGAAACACTGTATTCGTTCAGCTCGCTGAAGGGGGGAGCGAACCTGCTGGTCTGCCCGGATCTGCAATCGGCCAATATTGCGGTCAAGCTTCTTGCGAAGCTCGGAAACGCAGACTGTGTCGGTCCCATCATACTCGGCATCCGGAAGCCCGTCTATCTCCTGATCCCGGGGAATGAGGTCGCTGATATCGTGAACGTCACGGCGATGGCGGTCCGGGACGCGCAGGAAAACGGGGACGGCCACGGGACGCCGGCCGCGCCCCCGGCTGAACTGAAAACGGTCTACGAATAACCGGCCCCTGTCCCCCCCCGGAGGACGGCGGTCCTTCATGCGAGAAAATCCCTGAGAAGTCTGTTCATCGCATCGAACTCGATAAGGAAGGCGTCGTGACCGTGCGGAGAATCAAGTTCGGCGTAGACGGCATCCGGTATGGCTGACGCGATTTCCTTCTGCTCCGCGGGAGGGTAGAGAACATCGGAGGAAATACCGATTGAGAGCACCCTGGCGCTGATAGCCCCGAGAACTTCCTTCATGGACCCGCGGCCCGCGCTCAGGTCGTGAATGTCCATCGCGCGTGTCAGGTAAATGTACGTGTTTGCGTCGAAGCGGTCGGCCAGTTTCTGCCCCTGATAGCGGAGGTAGGACTCGATGGCGAACGCGAGGGGGATGTCGTCGAACACGCGAACCCGTTCGTGACCGTCCCCGGTCGCGATCCCCTTCCGCTCAAAACGGTTTGCGAACGAGGCCTGACTCCTGTAACTGATCATTGCGATGCTTCTGGCGATCGCAAGACCCCTCTCAGGCTGCACCGTATAGTTCCCCCCGCGCCATGCCGCGTCGTTCATGATCGCCAGCCGCTGTGTCTCGCTGATACCGATGCACCAGGCAGAGTGTGCGGCTGCTGTGGCGATCGGTACAAGTGATCCCACCATCTCCGGGTACATGACGCCCCATTCAAGCGCCTGCATGCCTCCGAGCGACCCCCCGATCACCGTCACGAGCCCGCGGACTCCCAGGTGTTCAAGAAGCAGCTTCTGCACCCTGACCATGTCGCGCACGGTTATCCGGGGGAATGTCATACGGTACGGCTCACCGGTGGCGGGGTTGACGCTTGCAGGTCCCGTCGTTCCGTAGCAGCTCCCGAGAATATTTGAACATATCACGAAAAAACGGTCGGTATCGATCCCCCGGGCGGGACCGATGACCCCGTCGAACCATCCCGGGATAGTTTCTCCGTTGCGCAACAGCGCGTCGGAGGCGTGCGCGTTGCCGGTCAGTGCATGGCAGACGAGTATCGCGTTCGTCCGCCCGGCGTTCAGGCGGCCGAGCGCCGTGTAGGCGATTTCCAGTGAAGGGAGGACCTCCCCGGACTCGAGCAGGAGTGGTTCGCGTCGCGAGAAGATTGCGCCGTGGCGCGTGCTCTGACGATCAACCGGCATCATCACTTCACGGGTGCGCCCGTCTTCGCGGCCACCCCGAGTGCGACGTCGAAGTCCTCAATGATATCGTCGATGTGTTCAATGCCGACCGAAATCCGCACGAGGCCGGGCGACACACCCGATTCCGCCTGTTCGGCATCATTGAGCTGTTCGTGCGTTGTCGATGCCGGATGTATCACGAGAGTGCGGGCGTCACCGACGTTCGCGACATGGCTCGACAGGACAACATTGTCGATCAGTGCTCTTCCAGCATCCAGGCCTCCCTTGAGGCCGAACACCACGATGCTCCCGTAATGCCCGGGCCGGAGATATTTCTTTGCCAGGGCGTGATACGGATGGTCCTCGAGCCCCGGATAGAGCACCCACTCGACGCGCGGATCACGTTTGAGCCATTGGGCGAGCGCGAGGGCGTTGTCGCAGTGGCGGTCGATCCGCAGCGACAGCGTTTCGAGCCCCTGGGTAAGAAGGAACGAGTTAAAAGGGCTCTGGCATGGGCCGAGATCGCGGAGTGATTCCACGCGGGCACGTATGATGAACGCGATGTTCCCCAGCGGGCTCCCGGACCCGAACGCGTCCCAGAACTTAAGTCCGTGGTACCCGGGACTTGGTTCGGTGAACACGGGGAAATTTCCGTTCGCCCAGTTGAACTTTCCGGAATCCACGATCACGCCTCCGATCGTCGTCCCGTGCCCCCCGATCCACTTGGTTGCCGAGTGGACGATAATGTCGGCGCCGAAATCGAATGGGCGGCAGAGATACCCGGCCGCACCGAACGTATTGTCCACAATAAGCGGGATCCCGTGGGCGTGTGCGACCTTCGCGATCCCTTCGATATCGGCGATGTTGAGCCGCGGGTTCCCGATCGTCTCGATATACAGCGCCCGGGTACGCTTGTCGATCAGGCGCTCGAAATCCGAAGGCGTATCCCCCTTCACGAACTTCACGTTTATGCCGAGGCGGGGAAATGTGACCTTGAATTGATTGTACGTGCCGCCGTAGAGGAAACTCGTGGAAACAATATTATCACCTGCCTGCATGATCGTGGCAACCGCCAGAAACTGCGCCGCCTGTCCCGATGAAGTGGCCAGTGCGGCCGCGCCCCCTTCGAGGGCTGCTATCCGCTCCTCGAAAACGCCGGTCGTTGGGTTCATGATGCGTGTGTAGATGTTGCCGAACTCCTTCAGGCCGAACAGGTTTGCAGCGTGTGCGGAATCGTGGAACTGGTACGACGTCGTCTGGTAAATCGGCAGCGCGCGGGCGCCCGTCGTCGGGTCGGGTTGCTGTCCGGCATGGAGCTGGAGCGTCTCGAATCTGTAGCTGCGTTTCTTCCCGTTGGTGCTCATGGTACTCTCCCTGCACTATGAATGTGAAATGTATACTTCTTGAGAAACTCGTTCCCCCGATCCTGCCCCCGGGGGGTTCGGGGACGAAAAAAGCCTGACGCTAAACAGGCAGCACCAGGCTCTCCTTTTTAGCAGTTTTTTGAGTGGCTGCAATACGGTGCAAATCCCACTGATGCCGTGTACACGGCAGCAATCACTGGTGTTGCAACGGGGAGCTGAGGTTGCTCGCCTTCAATAAAACACAAAACCCCCACCAAACGGTGAGGGTTCCCGGACACGAACTCTTCTCATTCGGCGCTTTAGCAAATTATTTTCTGTCGCTGCAAGTTGCCCTTAACTTGCGACAGCTCTTTAGCATTTGTTTAAGGTCGCTGCAATTCGGCGTAAATTACGACCATGGTTCAATATACTAGATCGGAGGCCGCTTGTCAAGCGAGAAATTGTTTTTTTCTGTCATTTGCCGCACAAGCTACTCCTTCTTGAGCAACCCTTTAAGGAATGCTGCAGAATCGTGAATGGACTCTTCGCTGATCTGGTGCCCCATATCATATTCCCGGTACTCAACACGTGCAGTCGACGCCTCGAAAAGCCGCTTTGCCCGGCGAGCAAAATCGACGGGGATCACCAGGTCCTGGCTGCCGTGACCGATGAAGTAGGCGAGATTTCCGAGATCCTGCCAGCGGAATGAGAGATGCGTCCCCTCGGGGACATAGCCGCTGTTTGCGATCACCCCCCGGAAGAGTTCCGGGCGTGTCAGTGAAAGTGCGAACGCCATGACGGTCCCCATGCTGAACCCGAGCAGATACACGTGCGACGGGTCCACGGGATACTCCCGGAGAGCATCGTCGATGAACCGTGAAAGCCTGTCGTAGCTCTGCCGGAACATAGGCGGATCCGGAGTTCCGACCGCCCCCACGTCGTACCACGTATACCCCCCGCCGGGCGCGAACGGGTACGGGGCGCGGACACTCAGGACGAGCAACCGGGGATCGTAGTGCTCCGCGAGCCCGATCAGGTCCTCTTCGTCCGCCCCGCGCCCGTGGAGCATGATCAGGGTCGGGTGCGTCGCCGCATGGGCCGCTTCGGGGAGGAGCACTCTGTGTTCAAGTGTCGTCGGGATCTCAGTCATGCATTTTCCGTCGGATGTCTGGAATTGAGGATGGCCTGCTAGAACAGAAATGCATACACCTCATAGTCCTCCTGGCTGTAGACGACGAACCTGACCTCCTCGAGAGGAGAATCATTCTTCAGGAAACCGGAGACCGTGTCGAAAGCAATGCGCGAAGCCCGGTCGATGGGAAACCCGTACGCGCCGGTCGATATGGAGGGGAAAGCGATAGTGCGGATGTGATGCGCGGCCGCAAGGATGAGGCTGTTCCGGTAGGCGTTCCCGAGCAACTCGTCCTCGCCCCTTCCCCCCCCGTGCCACACCGGACCGACGGTGTGTATGACGAACCGGGCCTTCAGATTCCCGCCGCCGGTGATCACCGACTCCCCCGCGGGACATTCTCCCCTCTGTTCGCGGAACTTCCTGCATTCCTCGAGTATGCTGGGGCCCCCGGCGCGGTGGATCGCGCCGTCCACACCGCCCCCACCGAGAAGGGTTGAATTTGCAGCGTTCACAATTGCCTCGGTATCCTGTTCGGTGATATCCCCGCGGCAAAGCGTAAGTGTCGCAGAAGATACCTGGCGGTGTAGGCTCATGCTCAATCCTCCGGACGTTTCCCCGACGGAGCAATCGTGACAAGGCGCCGCACGAATCGCGGGACCGGCCGGGCCAATCCCTTGTCATCGCCCCGGGAGGCGAACGTCTGCGTGCTCATTCCTTCAGGTAGCGTGCGAGCCAGTCGAACACGGTCGCATGCCACAGCTCGGTTGGGTCTCGTTTTCCGTCACGTCACTGTCTGTTGAAATTCTTCCACATCATCGACTCCACCGGCTTCTCCGTCCGCTGCGTGTACTTCGCAGAGGCTTTGGTGTCGTACGGAGTTCCGATCTCTCCCGAGATCTCGAAGTAAATCAGTTGGCCTATCGGCATGCTGTGATAGACCCTGACGGGTTGCTTCACCGAGATCTCCAGCGTCCATGTGTTGCAGAAGCCGATATCCCCTTTTCCCGCCGTGGCATGGATATCGATCCCCAGCCTCCCGATGCTGCTCTTTCCTTCCAGGAACGGGACATGCCGGTGCGTCTCGGTATACTCGACGGTCACCCCCAGGTAGAGCCGGTGGGGGAGGAGTATGAGGCCGTCGTCGGGGATATGAAAATGATCGATCTCGTTGTGTACCTTTGCATCCAGGATATCGCTCCGGTAAACCGCCAGATGCTTTGCGAGGTGCACATCATAGGAATTCGACCCGAGGTGTTTCCTGTCGAAAGGGGAGATGACGATCGTCCCTTTTGCCATCTCGGCGAGTATTGATGTATCCGTCAGTATCATGGTGCTGGAGACGTGTGGGAAGGGAAGTCCTCCAATGTAGAAAAATCGGCAGGAAAATCAAAGATAGATCAGTTGGATATAGGTATCCATATAGGTATGCAGCCTCCATCTCCAGTGTCTTCCTACAGTCCTGCTCTTCCTCAAATCCTATAGTTCACCGTGAAGATCTTTTTCCAGCACAAACGAGCTCGCGAACGCTCTCTCGAATGATCTGCTCCTGTGCTTCGCCCAATTCGTCCATCTCACCTCGCGCCAGCGTCCGTTGTTCCTGGTGGGGCTGCAAGGGTCTGAGGACCTACAGCCGATTTCGGATTCCGAAACGCTGAGTAAGAAATGTCAGCTGAGACTAAGAAGCTGGCAACAACCCTTACCAATTGATCGCTACGAACGGTAGCTGCGTGCGCCAAAGGCTGAACAGATTAGCCTGTCCTAGAAATTCACCTCCATCCCCAGCCTTACAGACATCGGTGGCTGGAACAACTGGGGCGTACCATAGGTCGGACTGGGATCCACCGGATTGCCGTTTGCATCCGTATTCAGATATTGTAGTTCGTCCTGTTTGACCACCTGGCGCTGGCTTGCGAGGTGAAAGACATCGAGGATTAGGCGTGGCTTCAAAAGGGTATCATTCCAGAATGAAGGACTATATGCGAACCGGAGATTAAAATCCCAAGGTGAAGGTAATCTTCCCGCGCTTCCTCGTTGCACGAGGTTTAATACCCAGTTCATTCCGCCGCCGCGCGTTCCCGCGTACTCGCTCAAAGGAGTTCCACTCTCCCAGAGAAACGATGTTGCGCACGTCAGCCCAAAGTCGAAACGATAGGCTGCATTAAGTTTGAAAATATGAGTCCGGTCGTTTGGTAGAAGGCCTGTGGCATTCCCGTTGTACAGATCAAGATAATCAAATTGGGGACTGGCGTTCGGCGCTGATGCACCTAACTCCTGAAGATAGAATCCATAATAGTTCCCATAGGTCCGTGACAGGACATACGAGGCGAGAAGACTGAACCGGCTCCCCCAGCCCTTCTCTAGTGTCACCTCAAGAGCCGTATAGTCGCGCCGGGGATGCGGATACGCACTCAAGACTCCTTCTCCGGGATTGCCATAATAGAACTGGCCCGATCCGACGGGCGCTTCAGCATCGTCAATGACCTCTCTCAACGTTCGATACGTGCCCTTCATGGTAACCTTCAAATCATCGGCGAGAAGCTGCTCATAGCCGAGTGTGATTTCATCGTAGTACTGGCCGTACAAATCCTGAATTCCGGGCTTCACAGTTGAGGGAAAATACCCTAGCGTATCTCCACCGGCCGGATTGACCCGGGGATCATGGTTAAACTGTCTCAACACTTGATAAGCGTCTGCTATGTGATAGAAGGTTGATCCATAGAGCAGGAGGTCCTCGGTGTAGCGACCGATAGATGCAAAGATTTTGTGTGATTCATCGTTACCCGGCAGGAACACAACACCTAGCCTCGGTTGAAACTGGTGAAGCACGCGTGTTACTAGGTCACCATTGGAGGCGATGATGAACAACCCATCCCAACGCAACCCTCCGGTGATGCGAAGGTGACTGTTCACTGACCATGAATCCTGGACGAACACAGACGGGACGTGATTCCGGATCTCGCCATTCGAGTAGGTGTGGGCAGCGATGAAGGTTGTATCATCTAACTTGCTTAATTGGTCCCAGGTAAGCTGGTTATCCAGGACTGTTTGTCGGTATTCAACGCCGGCTTTCAGGATGTGTTCTCCGAACAGCGCAGTGCCTGAGAGCTTGACATCCAGGCTAGATGCTTTCACATCCGACTTTTGACCCGTTCCTCCCGACACCGTTCCGGTCAATCCGTCATAGAAATAGACCTCTGTTGCACCTACTTGCGTCATCGGCTCGTGTTTCTGTTCGCGCGTAGTCCATGAGAATGACCCTTGAAGGATGAGATTCTGATTTGCCACCTGCCGCGCGTCGATCATGATATTGTTTCCGCCCGCTGTGTAATTTTCCAGATACGGGTCGGGATTGGCCACGTTCAATGCTGTGACGGCATTTGCTGACTTCCCCACTGCCTGTTCAGTTGTGGGATCCCCGAGGATTGTTGCGGTTATGTCGAGCGCATCAGATGCTTTCCAGGAGAGTTTGCCTGCAAAAGACTGTGTCCTCAACTTATCGGGATAATACCCCAGTCCAGGAATTCTGATATCCTCGTTGTAATACGAGGGGTTGAATGCGCCGAAAAACCAGAGTTTGTCAATCAGTATCGGTCCCCCGAGTGCGACACCGTAATCATACTGATCATAGGAACCATTGGGAGCTTGACTTGGCGCCAGCCGTTGTTCCCCCGTGAAAGTAGTATTTGTGGTAAATCCGAACACCTGACCCGAGAACTTATTGCCCCCCGAATAGGTGATGACATTAGTTATACCGCCGAGAGAGCTTCTGTATTCCGGCTCGAAGCCGCCGGTTTTGACCTCAATCTCACGCATGAAATTGTAGGGGAGGTTTGTTCCGCCCACACCAATGTACATATCAGTTACGTCGTTCCCATTGATGAAATACCGGTTCTCCGAGCCGGTCGCACCGGCTATGTTGACTTCATCACCGTAGTAGCTTTGATTGGCGTCAGGCAATATCGAAGCGATGCTCCGGTAGTTCCGGTTGAGGGGAAGAACATCGAACTTCTCAAGAGGGAGACTTGCACCGCTCGTAGCAGACGTGGGATCCAGGAGCGGCCGTTCTCCCAAAACGACGACTTCACCCATCTCAACGCTGCTCTGCTGCAACTTCACCTCCGGAAGCGTCGTGGTTTTACCGAGCCAGATGTGCACGTTCTCAAAAGTTGTGGACTGGTATGAGACGTGCCGGACTTTGACTGTGTACTTGCCGCTTGGAAGAGCAAGCAGCCGGAAGAACCCCCACTCGTCCGTGGAGATGCCACGGATCCCTTGAAGATCAGATGAGTTCACGGTTATGTTCGCACCAACAATGGCCGAACCATCTGCATCACGAATCCAACCTTCGAGGTTTCCAGTAGTGCTCTGCGCAAGGATACTGGGGGGAACAAAAAGCAGAAGAAGGACTGCGGCGGCACGTCTCACGGAACACCTCCATTCACAAGTAATTGAAGGGATTCATTCGAATCTCTACCCACTGCTTGAGAAAGACTGCCTATTCGTCTTTGCCAGCTGTTAAATGTCCCCAGTTTCAGAAGTGAATTGCTGCTTGTCGCAGCCTGCTCTGCGCTTCGTGAAACGCTACTTGTCACCTGTCCAGTCCGACCCTTCTCAGCATGTCACGATATCGCGGGTTCGATTGTTGACTCTCCCATAAATGGTCAACTTTGAGCATATCAAGAGGCTGAGATTTTTCTCGATATGCTCTTTCAAGCCAAGAATATGCATTGTTCGTGTCGTCGAGAATTGCGTACACACCTGCGACCGAGTAAGGGTCTATGGTCTTTCCCTTGTGCTTAGCAAGGTAGTTATTCAATAACTCCATCGCCTTTGGACGTTGTCCGCAAATTCCATAGTTCGCTGCACAGGTCAATTCAATCCAGGCGTCGCCGTCAGCGGATTCAAGTGCAACGGATCTCTCCATGTGGAATACCGCGCTATCACAAAATCCCTTTGTTGCATATGACATGCTAAGGGTCGCGTGCAACAAAGGATCTTCCGGAAAACGCCGCAGAAAGCTCGTCCCGACTTGAATGGCTTCGGCGTAGCGTCCCAAGTACCAATATCCGTTAACCCTGTAGGTTCCATGCGCATCGAGTGAGGGATCAATCTCCAATGCCCGACTCCATCGTGCAATCCCCTCTTCTGATCGATCAAGACAAATGAGAACCCATGAGTAAAGCAACTGAATCTCAGCATCGCCGGGACTGATGTCCAAGGCGCGAAGAAAAGCTGCTTCGGAACCTTTCCAGTCATATTTCGCTAGACAAACCGTTGCCAGGGCCAAATGCGTATTGGAGTCTTGGTCATCAAGAGTAAGAGCAGTTTCTGCTGCCTGTTGCATGAGAGGGAATACCTCATTTGCAGAATAGTAGCCGCGCGCCATACCACCTTCGTACATCCTTACTGTAAGGCTATAAAAGGCGGGATAGGATGAATCAATCGCAATTGCCTGATGCAGGCAACCGAAAGCTGATTCAAACTCTCGCTCATCCACCCACCAGTTGAAAAAGGTCTGTCGAGCCTTCAGGTAGAGTTCATAGGCCTTAGGGTCGACCTTGCGAGAGCGACTTAGGCGTGTGGCTTCATCGTGTGTAACTTCCACTCGTACCGCACCTACAAGCGCCTGGGCTATCTTGCTCTGGAGATCGAGAATATCATCCATGGCGCCATCGTAGGTCTCTGACCAGAGCGATCGGTCCGTCGCAGGGTCAATCAACTTTGCGATGATCCGAACACGTTTCCCGACGGAGAGAATTGATGCATCGACCAATGCTTTCGCGTGAAGCTCACGAGCGATGTCTGCATAGCTCGCCTGGCTCCCCTTGAACCTCATGGTACCTCTGATCGAAGGCACGTTAAGAGACGCAACATGCTGAAGCCTGGCTATGACTTCCTCAGTCATACCGTCTGCCAGGTATTCCTGTGTTGAATCCTTTGAAAGATTGTGGAAGGGAAGGACCGCCACACGATCGAATACTTCACCTCCTCCTGTGGTGTAAAAGATCCCGATGACGGCAATGGCGACGACAACTACCGCGAGCCCGGCATAAGTGAGCCTACGGTTCTTGCCGACGATCTTTCTTGTTTGATGTGAAAGTTGAGCCCCCGCTTTGTATGATTCAAGATCAGTAAGGAGGTCGGCGATAGTCTGGTACCGGTCCCTAGGGTCCTTCGCCATAGCTCGGCGGCAAATCTTCTCCAGCGCCTCGGGCACGTCAGGTCGAAGCTCTCGCATCGGCCTCGGATCCTCGTTCAGTATTGAGTAGACGAGGGCCTGCTCATAGTCACTTTCGTATGGTCTCTTTCCAGTGAGCATCTCATAGAACACCACGCCGAGTGACCAGATGTCGGTCCGCTTGTCCACCTCTTCACTGCGCGCCTGTTCCGGGGACATGTATGCCGCAGTCCCCATTGTTGTGCCGGTCTTGGTAAGGAGTGTCCTCCCCGAGAGTTTGGCAAGTCCAAAATCCAGGATCTTTGCCGTCCCATCTTTTGTGACGATGATATTTGCCGGTTTGATATCACGATGAACAATACCAGATTCATGGGTTTTGGCCAGTCCCTGTGCAGCCTGGGTGACTATGCTCACAGCCTGATCAATGGGAAGTGGTCCCCGTTCAATTTTTCTTTTGAGCGTCTCCCCATCATAGCAGGCCATTGCAATGAACATCTGCCCGTCGACCGTTTCAGCGATCTCGTGAATGTTGCAGATGTTGGGGTGGTCAAGTGCTGAAGCAGCTTGCGCCTCGTGGCTGAACCGTTCTTTGGCGTCAGGATTGCTGGTAAGGGAAGGAGGGAGAAACTTGAGGGCGACAATCCGCTTGAGCCTGCTGTCCTCAGCTTTGTATACGACGCCCATTCCGCCGGCGCCCAGTTGCTCAAGAATTCTGTAGTGAGAGACCGTCTGACCGATGAGATTCGGCACGACAATTCCTCTTCAGGAGGGAAAACAAAAGGGCATCCGACACCTCTTATGGAGAGGTATGTGGGGTGCCCTCATCAAAGAACTGATGGCGGCAAGGTAGGGGAGAACCGCACCAAAATCAAATCAGCGGTGGGCGGAAACGTCCGGTGCTGTGTCGACGTCGAGCATCCCGTCAGGCCATGGAAGCGTAACGAGTTCCTCCGCGTGCGCGAGCAATACCCGTTTTGCTCCCCTGTCCCCTTTGAGAAGAAGGAGTTCCCCGAACAGAGCGCGGGGGAAGAGGGCCGGGACCCCCGCGGATCCGCCGTACGCGCTTGCAACGGGGCGCTCCGGCGTCCGTCCAAAAGCATCGATCAGCGCATTCAGATGCCCCACCGTCAACCGGGGTTGATCGCAGACCATCAGGAGAGCCCCTTCGGACGCAGGAGAGAGGGATGTGATCCCGTGACGGATCGACGAGCCGATGCCGTCACGCCAGAGAGCGTTTTCCAGCACACGCACGCGGAGTCCGTCGAGGTCGCTGCGCATCTCGGGGGCGTCGTGCCCGAGAACCACCAGGACCTCTTCGGCGCGCGAGGCGCACGCCGTCTCGGCAGCACGCCGAAGCAATGACCGCCCCTGGAAGTGCACGAGTTGTTTCGGCCTGCCGAGGCGGGAGGAAGCGCCGGCTGCAAGTATGACCGCCGAGACGTTCACCGGTGTATCGGGCCCTTCCGGGTGCGGAGGGGCGTGCCGGGCCGTTCGTGCAGCGTCGAGAGTATCTCGGCGACGATCGCAAGCGCGATTTCCTCCGGGGTTTCGGCTCCGATATCGAGCCCGACGGGAGAGTGTAATCGCGCAATCTCATCCTCAGTCGGAATGGTTCCTTCCTCGGCCAGGCGCCCCATGACGAGGTCCGCCTTCGCGCGGGGGCCGAGAAGACCGACGTACAGCGCCCCTGAGGCCAGCAGAGACCTGACCAGTGCCACGTCAATCTCGAAATTGTGTGTCATGATCACCGCCACCGCTCCCCGTGGGACGGCGATACCATCGCGGGTTTCTCCCGGGTGGGCCAGCACCAGTTCATCGGCCGAAGGGAACGACTCCTTTTTGAGGTACGCGGGTCGCCAGTCCACAACCGTCACGTGCCAGCCGAGCTCCTTTGCCAATCGCACAAGCGGTGCGGCGTCCGGTCCGGCGCCGAACACGAAGAGTGAAACGGGGAGGGAAAGAAACTCGATGAATGCTTCCGTCTTCCCACCGGGGAGAGTGACCGTCAGTTGCGAGGATTTCTCGGTGGAGAGCGCGCTGGCGCAGGCCCGCCCGAGCGCTCGGGTCAGCGAATCATCCGTCCCTCCCCCCTCGAGAGTGGTTCCCTCTCTCATGAACACCCGGGAACCTGTACTCTCTCCCGTGGCACCGGCCAGGGCGTAGGGCGAGGCGATTGCGCCGGCTGAGCGCATGCGGCGGCACTCCTCGATGAACTCCAAAACCCTGCATACCTCCGCGCCCGAGACGCGCTCGAGCAGCACATCGGCGATACCCGTGCACCCGAGACCGAGCCCCCAGAGCACATCGTCCGGCGACGTGGAATCGTATCGCACCAGGCGCGGTACCCCGGTCGCAATCACCTCCGCCGAACGCTCGCGGAGATCGCTTTCCAGGCAACCGCCGCTGATGAGCCCCGCGGAACGGCCGTCGCCGGTCAACAGCATGCGCGCGCCCGGTCTCCTGTACGTTGAACCGGTCGTCCTGACAACGGTTGCCAGGACTCCGTTGGCGCCGGTGGCGCGGAGCGACTCGTAGAGTGCGAATATGTCAGCGTGCTCCTTCATGGAGGACCTCCTTTGAACGCGCCGTCGCGCGGATCAAATCCCATGCCGCATCGACATGCTGCTGTGTGACATTGGTCTGGCTTGCGACGAGTCGGAGCGCGAATCGGCCGTTCAGCCTTGTATGGGTAATGAACAGGCGTCCGGATTTGTTGAGTGCATCCAGGAGCGCGGAGTTCATCGTGTCGAGCGTCGCCGGATCGTCGGTCCCCGCGGGGTGGTAGCGGAAACAGACCGCCGTCAGGGGGACCGGGGCCAGAAGTTCGAAATCCGACGCCTCACCGACATTCCGCGAGAACGATTGTGCAAACGCCAGGTGGCTTCTGATCCGCTCACGGAGTCCCTCAACGCCGAAACTCCTTATGACGAACCAGAGCTTCAGCGCCCGGAACCGCCGGCCGAGCGGGATTCCCCAGTCCCGGTAGTTGTGGACGCGGTCCTGCTCCGGGGTTTTCAGGTATTCGGGGAGTATCTCGAACGTCCTGACGAGCGACGCCGCGTCCCTCACGAAGTATGCAGAGCAATCGAAATTCGTGAACATCCACTTGTGAGGGTTGAACACGAATGAATCGGCGAATTCGATTCCCTCGATCATCCACCGTTTCTCCGGGAGAAGAAGGGCCGTCCCCGCATAGGCGGCATCGACATGCAGCCAGATGCCGTGCCTGCTGCATATCTCGCCCAGACGCTTCAAAGGATCGATCGCAGTCGAACCCGTGGTGCCGATTGTCGCCACGGCGCACAGGGGTTCGAAGCCAAGTGAAAGGTCGCGGGCAATCGCCCTTTCAAGCTCCTCGGGGACCATCGCAAACCCTGCGTCGACGGGGAGCTTGCGAAGGGCGGCAGCGCCGAGCCCCGCGATCTTCACCGCTCGTTCAATCGAGGAATGTGTTTCCGTCGACGCGTACACCGTGAAGCGCCGTTCTCGGGAGAAGCCTTCCGCATTCACGCGGAACTCCGTCCTCCTTTCGCGCGCTGTCAGAATCGCGCAAAGCGTTGCCGTGGATGCCGTATCCTGTATAACGCCGGTAAAGGAGGGAGGGAGGCCGGTCATCTCTCCGAGCCACTGCATCATCCGCTCTTCCAGCTCGGTTGCCGCCGGCGACGTCACCCAGCTCATGCACTGAGCCCCCATCGTCGCGGTCAGCATTTCCGCGAGAATGGACGGGGGACTGTTGTTCGCGGGGAAGTATGCGAAGAACGAGGGATGCTGCCAGTGTGTCATTCCGGGGACGATCGTATTCCTGAAATCGGCGAATATCGTACCGAACGGCTCTCCGGCCGGCGGGGGATGAAGTGGAATCCGTCCGATGATGTCACCGGGCCCGACGGTCGACCTGACGGGGAAGTGTTCCACCTCCTGAAGATAGTCGGCCATCCAGTCGACGAGCTCGTGGGCGTACGTCCGGAATTCCTGGTTCGTCATCATGGGGACGCCGGGGTGTCCGGGCTCTTCATGCATGCTTCTTCTGGGTTTTCGCGAATTGCTTCAACTTCGCGGCGACCTTCGCATGGACTTTCACGGCGGGGACGCCCGTCAGTATGGCGACCCCCTCGTCGATCGACCGTACTGCATGAACGTGAAAGAGGTTCTTCCGAACAGCGTCGGTCACATCGTGTCTGAGCATCAGGTCGCCGACATTCTGATGAGGAATAATCACCCCCTGCCTTCCGTTGAGCCCCCTGGTCCTGCAACAGTCGAAAAATCCTTCGATCTTCAGGTTGACACCCCCGATCGGCTGAATGTCTCCGTGCTGGTTCACCGAGCCCGTCACGGCGATCCCCTGGTCGATCGGGATTCCGGAAAGGCTGGAGAGAATGGCATAGACCTCCGAAGACGAAGCGCTGTCGCCGTCCACTCCCGAATACGACTGCTCGAAGGCGAGGCTGGCGCTCAGCTCGAGCGGGTGTTTCTGCGCGTATTTTCCCCTGAGATATCCTCCCAGTATGAGCACCCCCTTGTTGTGCGAGGGACCGCTCATGGAAGCTTCCCGCTCGATGTTGATGATCCCCGAGCGGCCCACCGAAGTTTTCGCAGTGATCCGGGCCGGTTTGCCGAATTCATGCTCCCCGGTCTGGTACACGCTCAGCCCGTTCACCTGTCCCGTCACCTTTCCTTCGGTATCGATCATGATCGAACCATCGTCGATCATCTCCTGGATTTTCTCTTCCACGAGCCGCACCCTCTCAATACGCTCGTTGATCGCCTTGCGCACATGGTCCGCCGTCACCTGCACAGCCTTCTCGCGGGTGGCCCAGTAATTCGCCTCGCGGAGGACGTCGGCGAGTATGCTGAACCGCGTCGACAGCTTGTTCTGACGTCCTGCCAGCCGTACCCCGTACTCCACCACCTCACAGAGGGCGGAGGTATCGAACGTGAACAGCTGCTCCCGGTCGCACAGTGTCTTGATGAATGAGAGGTAGCTCCTGATGCCTTTATCCTCGTTCAGCATTTCAACATCGAAGTCGGCCCTGATCTTGAAGATCTTCTTAAAATCCTCATCGTTTTCGTAAAGGACCTGGTACATCGGAGAATCGCCGATCATTATCACCTTCACATCGAGGTCGATCGCCTGAGGTTTGAGCGCGGAGTTCGAGCCGAGGAGGCCGGACTCGGGAGGCTGGATTTCGATCTGCCGGTTGCGGAGGATCCTCTTCAGCGTGTTCCACACACCGGGCTCCGAGAGTGCGTCCAGCGCGTTCAGCACAAGGTATCCGCCGTCCGCCTTCACGATTGATCCGGCCTTGATGAGCGTGAAATCGGAGCGCCAGACTCCATTCCTGTCCACCTCCCTGTCGATCGTCCCGAAGAGGTTTTTGTACCGGGGGTTCATTTCGAGGACGACGGGTGCTCCCTGCACGCCGCTGTTGTCTGCGATCACGTTCACCTCGAACTCGAAGAATGTATCCTCCTCGCGGGAGATCTGCATCCCGAGCACGGACGCCTGCTGCTCCTCCTTCTGGTGGAACCTTGCAAGGTTGTCCAGGATGCTCTTCTTCACCTCCCCCACGTATGCCTCGAGCCCCTCCGCACTGAACTTCCCGCGGATTTCCTCCAGGAGCTCCTCCACCACGGGCACCATGATCTTATGGTTGAGGTCGTCAAGCGATTTCTTTGCGCGCCGCTCGATGTTCCGCATCTCCCTCATGACGATGTCCATCTGTCCTTCCAGCTCCGCCTGCTCTGCAGTCAGGCGATTGAGCTCGTCCCGCGAAAGTTCACCCGACTCGACCTTCCCCTGAAGTTGATCCAGGCCGATGGGGTTCCCTTCGATGACGGGAGCGATCTCCGGACGGTTCGTCGGTCCACCCTGCACCTGAACAACCTCAAAGCCCTTCTTCTTCACTTTCTTCTCGAAGTCCTTCAACACACTCCGCTGCCGGTCCTGGAAGTGCTCGAGCATTCCTTTCCGCTGCTCGATGTAACGGCGGCTTTCGAACACGCCGGGAATGCCCTTCTGGAGGTCGTCGAGGAAAGTGCCCATCTCGCGCTTGAACGCCATCCCTTGGCCCGCCTGGAAGGCGAGCATGATCGGCGCATCCGGATTGCGGAAATTGTGCACATACACCTTGTCGGTCAGAGGAAGCTTCCGGCCTTCGAACTCGCGCAGCATCCGCTGGATGGCAGTCATCCGGCCTGTCCCGGGGAGTCCGGTGACAAATATGTTGTATCCGTAATGTTTCATTTCGAGGCCGACTTGGATCGCCTGAAGGGCGCGCTCCTGTCCGATAATGCTGCGCGACGGCATGACATCGGCCATGTCGGCAATGTGAAGCATGTCGGGGGTGCAGCGCCAGCGAAGCTTGTCGGCAGGGAGCTCCGTCCGGCCGGATTTCGGGCGTGGAGTACGGCGGCGGGGAGGTTTTTTCGGCATTGTCAGTATTCTTTTCTGTTAGCGTAGAGGTTCATCAGTATCCCCACCATCGACATTGCCGAGAGGAGCGCCGACCCTCCGTAGCTGACAAAGGGGAGAGGGATGCCTATCACCGGGAGGAGGCCGATCGACATACCGATGTTGAGGAAAATGTGGGTGGCGAATATCGCCGTCAGCCCGATTGCCACGAACCCGCCGTACCGGTTCTTCACGATCGACCCGAGCGTCACCCCGCGGATGAGGAACGCCATGAAAAGGAGGAGCACGGTGGCGGCCCCGAGGAAACCGAATTCTTCGCCCGGCACGCAGAAGATGAAGTCCGTCCACTGCTCGGGGATGAAGTTCAGCTGCGTCTGCGTCCCCCGCAGGAACCCTTTGCCGAAGAATCCCCCCGAGCCGATGGCGACCTTCGACTGGAGTATATTATAGCCGGCCCCGAGAGGGTCAGCATTCGGATCGAGGAATGTCGCGATCCGCTTTTGCTGATAGTGTTTGAGTCCTTCGTGGATGAACTGGACGGAAACGCCGATGAGGACGGTCAGGGAGAACACTGCCGCCGCGAAAATCCAGTCCTCCCTGGTAAGATAGATGAGCACGCCGAACACAAGCACGGCCGTCAGGAACGGGGTCGTACCGAAGAGCGCAGCCACCGCCGTTGCCACCGGAGCGACGATTGCCACGAGCGTGAACCGTGACGCACCCCCCCAGAAAAGGACGGGGAAGAACATGCCGAAGAAGATGAGGGCGGTCCCGGTATCGGGTTGCATCATGATCAGCGTGACAGGGAGGAGGACGATGCCCGCTGCGATCGCGAGATCCCGCATTTTCCTGAGGGAGACGTCGCTCCGTGAAAGGTACGTTGCGAGAGCGAGGACGGTGGTGATCTTGGCGAATTCTGAAGGCTGCAGGCGGACCGAGCCGAGGTTAAACCAGCTCATCGAACCCGACACGGTTTTCCCCAGGATCAGGACGGAGACCAGCAGGAGTATGGAAACAAAATAGGCGGGGTACGAGGCCAGCTGCAGAAGCCGGAAAGGGACAACGGCAATGGCAGCAAGAGCAAGAAGTCCGATACCCACCCAGACCACCTGCTTGTGAAATATCTCCGCAGCGCGCGCGTCGTATGTCGCGCTGTAGATCGAGATGATTCCTATCATGACAAGCGCCAGGGCGATCAATGCGGTCTTGTAGTCGATCCGCTCTTTGATATCCTGGTACATCATCGCTGGAGCACGGCGTGCAGTGGGGGGAGGGCTTGGGGGAAGGCGATCGGCCTGTGCGGGGCCGGCGGAGCGTCGTAGCGCGTAATCCTCCCCTTCAGGTAACGCTCGATGCAGAGCCCGGCCAGGGGTGCCGCCTGCGTCCCGCCGAAGCCTGCGTTCTCGATGAGCATCGCCACCGCGATACGCGGATTATCATAGGGGGCAAACCCGACGTACCATGCGTGATCGGGTCCATGCGTGTTCTGTGCGGTGCCCGTCTTGCCGGCGCTCTGGATTCCCGGGATGCGGGCCATGCCGCCGGTACCGCCGCGTTCCTCGACAACACGGCGCATCCCTTCGCGGACGACGTTCCATGTGTTCTGGGAAACTTCGATGTGGCGGGTCTGGAATGTCAGCGTATCCACAGCGCGGGGGGATTTCGTCACGATCGCACGAGCAATGTGCGGCTGGCGGTATTCACCCTTCGTCGCGAGCGCTGCCGCATAACATGCCATCTGGAGCGGCGTCACGCCGAGCTCTCCCTGGCCGATCCCCAGGCTCGGGAGGAAACCGCGCGTCCAGCCGCTCTTCCCGTATCGCTTGTCCATGTATGCCGTCGACGGCAGGAGTCCGGGGTTCTCCTCATACATATCGATCCCTGTCAGTCGTCCGAACCCGAATTCATCGCCGTAATGAGACCATGCATCGAGGCCGGTTTTCATCATCGCCTGATAGAAATAGACGTTGCACGATTGCTGGATGGCAGTCACGAGGTCGACGCTCCCGTGCACATGCAGGTCCCTGAACACCTTGTTCCCCATCCGGAACGATCCACCGCAGTTCACGCGCCAGGAAGGGGTGACGCTCCCTGTTTCCAGCGCTGCAACGGCAAGAAGCATTTTAAACGTGGACCCCGGGGGATAGCGCGTGAGCGTCGCGCGGTTGAACAGGGGCGCCGCCTCGTCTTCATTGAGCGATCGCCAGATGTCGGGAGGGGTGACCCCGCTGAATGTGGAGAGGTCGTAATCCGGCTTGCTCACCATTGCCAGAATCCCGCCGTCCGTGGGATCGATGGCCACAAAAGCGCCCCGCCGGCCGGTCATCAGGGACTCCGCGAAGGCCTGAAGCCCGAAATCCATCGTGAGAATCAGGTCGTTCCCTTCCACCGCCGGGACATCGTTCTTTCCGTCATCGAATCGTCCGATCACCTGTCCCCGCACATTGACCATGCTGAATTCCGCCCCCTTCTGTCCCCGGAGCGTCGGTTCGTACCGCGCTTCCAGCCCGGAGGAGCCTACCACGTCACCGGGAGCGTATTCGTCCACCTGCACCTTCATCTGGGATTCGGAAATTTCCTTGGTGTAGCCGAGCGTATGCGATGCCAGCGCCCGCGTCGTGTACCATCGCTTGGATTCCACCTGGCACTCGACTCCCGGAAGCCTGTCACGGTTTTCTTCCAGTGCCGCGAGGGTCCTGAAGTCGATGTCCCGTTTGATCTTCACCGGCGCGAAGCGGGAATAGGCCTCGCCCTTCTTGAGCCTGTCGCGAATGAACTCCGGATCGAGGGAGAGGAGCCTGGAGAGGTAATCGATGGTGTGCTTGTCGAACTCGAAGGGCATGATCGTCACCGAAAACGCCGGACGGTTATCGACAACCAGCGTCCCGTTCCGGTCAAAGATGTAGCCGCGCACGGGTTCCTTCGGGATGGTGCGGATGCTGTTCTCTTCCGATTTTCTTCCGTACTCGTCGCTGTAGATCATCTGCAGCTGAAAGAGGCGGGCGAAAAAGAAGAGGAACATCAGCCCGATGGCGGCATACATCGTGCGGCGCTTGCCAAATACCGCGATATCGTCCTGTTGTGCCATGGCTCCGAGGCGGGATGGAAACCCGGGAGGGCGTGCGAACGGCCGCGCCCCAACCTACAGAAGTGCCCGTCGTGCAAACACGAATGTCGGGATAAGTCCGACCGCTGCGGTATACAGCGCAGCGGGAATGCCGTACAGGAGGATTGCCTGCCACCAGTGCGCGCCGCTACCCTGCAGAAAGATAATGAAATAAATGAGATTATGCACCAGCGACACGGAGAGGATAATCAGGATAAAGCGGTAGGAGCCGAGGGTCTGGACCGTCTTGTTCTCATTGAAGAAATAACCCGCCGTGAAACCCCCGACCGTCTTCGAAAGCGCCGCCAGTCCCAGCATGCCGTCATTGCCGCTGAGCAGATCGAGCACCAGCCCGACAAGAAAACCTGCCACCGTGCCCGTAATCTGTCCACGCCGGATCGAGAGGTAGACGATCCAGATCAGTGCGATGTCGGGGGAGAATCCCGCCACGGCGAGATACTGGGCGATCGTTGTCTGCAGAAGAACGACCATGAGGGTCAGCGCGATATCAATGAAGGTCTGGCGCACGGGCTCTCACTCACGTGGCCGGTGTTCCAGCGCAATCCGGTCGCTGTCGGGTATCGAGGTGATGACAAACACCTCTTCGAGCCGCGAGAAGTCGACGGCGGGCTTGACCTCCACGGACTGGAAGAGCGATCCTTCCGCTCCCCTGGCCGATGTAATCACGCCCACCCGTATCCCCGGGGGAAAGAAACTGCTGTATTCCGACGTGATGACGACATCCCCTGCCTGGATGTCGAGCGTTTTCGCGACATCCTGCAATGCGAGCGTCGAACCGCCTTCCCACCGGATGATCCCGTCCACCCTGCTCCGTTCGATTTTTGCGCTGACGCGGATGTCCTTGTTGTACAGTATCTGCGCCACCGCGAAACGGCTGCTGGTGGCGACGATCTTCCCGGCCAGGCCGTTCTCGGTCACGATCGGCATGTCCGCCCGCACGCCATTACGTTCACCGGCATCCAGCGTCACGGTGTTCCGGAGGAGCTGAAGGTTCTTCCCGATCACGTTGGCGGCGACAAAACCGAATTCCCCCCGTTCTTTCAGACCGAGCAGCTGCCGCAGCCTCAGATTCTCAAGCCGTGCCTCCCGGAGCCTGTTGACCTCGTCGGCCAGTGTGAGATTGAGTTCCCTCAGCACATGGTTTTCACGCCGGAGGTCGAAATAGTTCGGGATGATCCCCACGGCATCCTGCAGCGTCCCGACCGACACGACGGCGACGGTCCGGATGGTGCGGATCTGTGGGTCGTCGTTCAGTGCGAGAAGCGTCACCGAAACGGCAAGGAGCACCCCGACCACGAGGTACTCCTTGAAGAGGAACACAAATTCGTACAGACGTTGTATCATAGGAACTCAGTAACGGCGGCTCTTGATAAGCACTTTCGAGTACTTGCCGAGATTGTCCAGGACCTTCCCCGTCCCGCGGACCACCGCCGTCAGCGGATCCTCGGCGACATGGACCGGCAGACTCGTCTCCAGGCGGAGCCGCTCGTCCAGCCCCTTCAGAAGTGCTCCCCCTCCGCTCAGCATCACGCCCCGGTCCAGTATGTCGGCCGAGAGTTCGGGGGGGGTACGTTCGAGCGTCAGCTTCACTGCCTGGACGATCTGCAGCACGGCCTCGCTGAGCGCTTCCCGTATCTCGACCGAACTTGCCTCCGTGGTTTTGGGGATGCCGTTGACAAGGTCGCGCCCCTTCACCTGGATCGTGACCTCCTCCTTCATGGGCATGGCGGAGCCCACCTCGCACTTGATCGCTTCGGCCGTCCGCTCGCCGATGAGGATGTTGTGGTTCTTCTTGAAGAACTGGATGATCGCATTGTTCATCTCATCCCCCGCGATGCGGACGGATTCTTCGTTCACGATGCCGGAGAGTGCGATAACGGCGATTTCCGTCGTCCCGCCGCCGATGTCGACGATCATGTTGCCGACCGGAGCCTCGACATCCAGTCCCACGCCGATCGCGGCCGCCATCGGCTCCGCGATCAGGTGCACTTCCTTCGCGCCCGCGTGTTCCGCGGAATCCCTCACGGCCCGTTTCTCGACCTCGGTCACGCCGCTGGGGACGCACACGACGATCCGACGGCTCGGCATCCAGTTGGCATGAATCTTCTTGATGAATTCACGGAGCATTCCCTCCGCCATCTCGAAGTCGGCGATCACCCCGTCCTTCATCGGGCGAATCGTGCGGATATCCCTGTGTGTCCTTCCGAGCATTTCCTGGGCTTCCTTGCCGATGGCAACGATCCTCTTGGTGTTCCGGTCGAACGCCACGATCGAGGGTTCGTTCAGCACGATCCCCTTTCCTTTGACGTAGATGAGAGTATTTGCGGTCCCGAGATCGATCGCAAGATCTGCGGAGAACAGCGAGAACATGCCCATGGGGGAGCGAAGACGATTAGTGATGGATGTACTGACAGTGGCGCCTCTGGCGCCACTAGTGGCGAAAATGCCGTGTACCTGTAAAGACCATTGCAATGCCATTGTCATCGGCGGCAGCGATGACTTCTCCGTCGCGCACGGATCCCCCCGGCTGGATCACCGCGGTGGAGCCGGCGCGGACCGCCTCCAGAAGCCCGTCCGAAAACGGAAAGAAGGCGTCGGAGGCAACCGCCGAGCCCTGCAGGTTGAGCCCCGCATCCTTTGCCTTTGCGGCCGCAATCCTTGCTGATTCCACGCGCGACATCTGACCTGCGCCGACGCCCAGCGTCCTGTCCGCGGCGGCATAGACGATGGCGTTGGATTTCACGTGTTTCGCCACGCGCCACGCGAAGCGGAGAGCGTCCGTTTCTGCGTCGGTGGGGGCGCGGCGCGTCACGACGCGGAACCCCTCCCCTTTTGTCTCCCCGGTATCGGGATCCTGCATGAGGAACCCCCCCGGCACGCTCCGGATATCCGGGTCACGCCTCCCGCGGAGGTCGGCGCGGACCTCGACGATCCTCCGGTCCTTCTTCTTGCGAAGGAACTCGAGGACATCCGCCGGGATCCCGGGTGCGAGAATGACCTCCGTGAACACCTCGTTGATCCGCACGGCGGATTCCATATCGAGCGGCCGGTTCAGCGCCACGATGCCGCCGAAAGCGGACGTCGTGTCGGTCGCAAGCGCCTTCCCGTAAGCATCGCCGATCGTCGCGGCTGTGCCGACGCCGCACGGGTTCGTGTGTTTGATGATGGCGGCGGTTGGCCCATCGAACTCGGCCACGAGCGATGCCGCCGCCGACATATCCACGATGTTGTTGTACGAGAGCTCCTTGCCGTGAAGAGTGCGGAACAGTGACGAGAACTTCCCGTACAGCGTTCCCCGCTGGTGGGGATTCTCCCCGTAGCGGAGGTCATACTCCCTGGCGGCAAGAATTCTCAGCATCGCGGGATGCCCCTCCGCAGGCCCGGTCCGGTGCTCGAGGTAATCGGCGATGGCTGCATCGTACAGAGCGGTGCGCCGGAACACCTCGCATGCCAGAGCCGCACACGTCGTCTCGGATACACATCCGTCGGAGGATTTCATCTCTGCGACGATGCCGGGGTACCGGTCCGGGTTCACGATCACCGCCTTGTGGCGGAAATTCTTGGAGGCCGAACGGAGCATTGACGGTCCCCCAATATCGATCTGCTCCAGGGCTTCCTCAAGTGTCGCGCCCGGGTGCGCGATCGATTCTTCGAAAGGGTAGAGATTGACAACCACCATGTCGATCGGCTCGATCCCCAGCTCCGTCGTCTGGCGCATGTGGTCGGGGTCGTCGGGGAGTGCCAGGAGGGCCCCGTGGATCCGCGGATGGAGGGTCTTCACGCGCCCGCCGAGGATCTCCGGGAATCCCGTCACGTCGGACACGTTCCGGACATCGATCCCGGCCCCGCGCAACGCAGAAGCGGTCCCACCGGTGGAGATGATCTCGACTGCCATCTCCCTCAGGGCGAGCGCGAATTCAACCAACCCGCGCTTGTCGGAAACACTGATCAGAGCGCGACGGATCTTGGGCACAATACTCTCCTGCGATACGATTAATTGCGATGATGCCCGGGGGTTCTTTCGTTCAGCGCGATCCGCCTGATCGCTGCGGGATAGAGTTCATGTTCCGCTGCCAGAACCCGTGCGGCGAGCAACTCTGGTGTATCCCCGGGAAGAACGGGGACCGTCTGCTGCAGCACCACCGGTCCGTGGTCGTACTCTTCATCGACGTAGTGAACGGTCGCCCCGCTTGTCGTGTCTCCCGCGGCCAGCACCGCCTCGTGCACGCGCATTCCGTACATCCCGGCCCCCCCGAACCGTGGCAGGAGGGCGGGATGTATGTTGACGATTCTCCCCCGGTACGCGCCGACGACAACCGGGGGCACCTGCTTCATGTAACCGGCCAGCGCGATGAAGTTCACACCGTGATCACCCAGCGTGGACAGGATCGTGTCGGCGAACGACCGTTCGTCAGGAAACTGCTTCCGGCTCAGATGAATGGCGGGGAGAGCGTTGGCCCGGGCGATGCCGAGTATGCCCGCGCCGGAGTTATTGCTGAGAACCAGAGAAATTCGGGCGGCCGGGATATCCCCCTGCTGGATAGCCGTCAGGATCGCCCTGAAGTTCGATCCGGCCCCGGAACCAAATACGGCGATACTCAGCATGCAAAAAACTACGACAAATTTCAAAGAAATTCAAGGAGAGGACCCCGGGCCGCGCCGGAAGGGTGGTCATGCAGTTGCGGGCTCAAGGAGAGTTATCACTCCCTCATCGGCGTCCAGCATGGCCCGGATGCCGACAGGGACGGTCACCATCCGCTTTTCATGACCGATCGGAAACCCGGTCATAAAAGGCTTTCCCGTGCTTTCCGCCATTCCGGCCATGATTGAATCGAGAGGAAGAGACGGGGTGGCAGGGTCTCTGGGAACGCAATCGGTGAAATGCCCCATTGCAACGCCGCTTGAACGGGAGAGGGCTCCGGCGTTCCCCAGTTGCGTCAGCATCCTGTCCACACGGTAGGGATCCTCGCCGATCTCCTCGAGGAAGAGAATTCCCCTGCGGAGGTCCGGCATGTACGGTGTCCCGAGCAACGAGACGAGAAGCGAAAGATTCCCTCCGAGCAGCCGGCCCGTCCCCCTCCCGGGGTACTTCACCCGCGTGGGGGATCCCTCGGCCAGCGCGAGCGTTGCGCGCCGGGTCGGCGACGTGAGAATTCTCCAGAGAGACTCCTCTGCAAACGGGTCCACGTCGACGGCCATATCCACCGCGAGCATCGGCCCGTGGTACGTCACCAGCCGGCACTTCCTCCAGATTGCAAGTGCGAGTGCCGTGATGTCGCTGTACCCCACGAGTATCTTGGGGTTCCTGGCGATGAGGCGGTAATCGATGCGGGAGAGAAGGCGGGGGGTGCCATACCCGCCGCGCGCACAGAAGATCCCCCTGACTTTTCTGTCCCTGAACATCGCGTGTATGTCATCCGCACGCTCACCGTCCGTGCCGGCAAGATATCCCAGGCGTCCTGACGCGTTGCGGCCCACCGTCGTCCGGTACCCGAGTCCTTCGAGATAGCGCACCCCCATCTCGATCCGGGATGGATCATGCACAGGGCTCGCCGGGCAAATGATGCCGATCAGATCCCCCTTCTTCAGCCGTTGCGGGACAAGCACCTTCATACATGTTCTCCACTTCAAGAGAATAGCTCAGCCAGGAAGATAGCCTTTTTTTGCCACATTTGAAAAATCGCAGTATTCCGAATGGACGGGATTGTCCGTATATTGTTCTCATCCATCGAACAATAAGGGAGTTGTGTGCTCCGACGCTGCGTCCTGCCTCTTGTACTGCTCTTCGTTCTGATCACGAATGCACCGGCTGCCTCCGGGGACGAAGGATCGCCGACAAAAGTCCTTATCATCGTCGAAGGCGGGACCTCCATGAGGAGCTCCGCCATCGCTCGCGGGCGGGAGCTCGCGACCCTTCTCGGGCACTTCAATGCGACAAGCCGCGTCCTCGGTGTAGACGAATACGTCCCGCACACGTTCTCCCGGTACGATCTTGTCTTCTACATCGGGTTTAGTGCCGTCTACACGCCCCCGGTGAGGTTCCAGGACGACGTCCTCTCGTCCCCCACGCCGGTCATATGGATGGACACCGGATTTCACGAATTCTCCTCCCGCCCGGAGGTGAAGAAAAAATACGGGTTCAGCGTCTCCCATATCGACTCCCTCGGCGTCTTCGACGTGGTCCGTGCCGGCGACCTCACGTTCACGAAGGGGGAGCCGAACATCAACATGATCGAAATCGCCGACAGGAAGAAAGTGACCGTCATTGCCACCGCCCTTTCCTCCGGCAAGAATTGGGAAATCCCCTACATGGTCCGCTCGGGGAATCTCCTGTATATCGCGGACTGCCCGTTTGCCTCGGCGACAGAAACCGACCGGTACCTGTATTTTGCCGACATGCTCCACGACCTCCTCCGGCAGCCTCACGAGGCATCACACACCGCGCTGATACGTATCGAGGACGTCAATCCGCTGGAAAACCCCGCGAAACTCCGTGAGATTGCCGACATTCTCTCCTCGCGCAATATCCCCTTCCTTGTCGGTGTCATCCCCATTTACGTCAGTCCCGGCGAAGGAATCAGGGTCACCCTCTCCGACAGGCCCGACCTCGTTGACGCCCTCAAATACATGGTGCAGAACGGCGGCACGATCGTGATGCACGGCGTGACGCATCAGTACCGGGGTACCACGGCGGTGGACTACGAATTCTGGGATGAAACCACCAACCGCGCAGTCAGGGAGGAAACCGTCGAGGGGATTACGCACAAGCTCGACATGGGAATTCAGGAGTTCATGAAGAACGGGCTCTATCCGCTGGTATGGGAGACCCCGCATTACACGGCCTCCACAAAACTGTACGAGACGGTCAGCAAGTACTTCAGTACCGCCATGGAGCAGAGGCTGGCGATCGAGGATGCCGAAGCGGGACAGTATTTTCCCTACATGATAAACAGAGACCTGTACGGGCAGCGCATCATCCCGGAGAACCTGGGGTACGTCCCGCTTGACCCCGATCCTGCCGTGGGGGAGGCGGCCGTGCGGCGCATCATCGCTGCGGCCAGGATCAACCTGGCCGTGCGCGACGGGTTTGCATCCTGCTTCTTTCACGCCTTCGTCGACCTTGGCCTGTTGAAAGAGATCGTGGACGGCGTGCAGGCGCTCGGTTACACCTACATGGATGTCAAAGATCTCACGCACTGGGTCAGGTTGAAAGACCGGATCATCCTGTGCGGCTCCCAGGATTACACAATCACGCTCGACGACCAGTACCTGCAGGAGACCACGTTTGACAGGAACGGCGACATCATTGCCACGACGACGTCGGAAAAACGGATCAAAGGGGCGGTGACGCGCCACATCACGCTGGAGCAGGGGCAGATATACAAGGCAGAGCCGGCAGAAATGAGAGAGAAAAGTCCGTCCCTCGCCGAACGAGTCCTCAGCGGTGCGGGGAAGGTGTATGAACGCCTGACCGGGCAGGAGGAATCATGGCAGGAAGCACGTGTGGCCATACTCTGGAATCAATTTGCGGAGGGGGCGGCATTCAACGACCAGGCCTCCTTTGCCGGGGTCATGAAGAGCGTGAACATCGTCCTGGACACGCTCTTCGTCGGTCAGAAGGTCAACCCCGGTCCGTACAACCTCCTGTTCGTTCCCTACACCTTCGTTGATTCGCTCAGTGACGAAGACCACGATGCCATCACCCGGTTCGTCAGGGAGGGGGGATGTGTCGTCACCGACATGCCCACGGAGCTCTCCAAGGAACTGGGCATTACCTCGGGAGAAACGCGCCTGAAGGTCACGCATGTCCGGGACCGCATGTTCCCGGATGAGCGGATCGTCTGGCGTTATGCAGAGCTGGCGACGAAGTTCGACGCCGAGGAGATCGAGGAGGTCTTTTGCGTCGACCAGGACTCCGACGCGCCTCTGGCCGTCGGTAAATCGTTCGGCAAGGGGAAGGTCATCTATTTCGCGACCCGGTTCGATCCGCGCTCGCGCGAGGGATACAGCCTCTATCCCTATCTCCTCGAGTACATCGGTAAGTACTTCCGGCTCGGTCCCGTGGTGCGGCACGACCGCCTCGAGGTCTATTTTGAGCCGGGCTCGAGGGCCCGCACGATGAGCACCGAGGCGCTTGTGAAACAATGGGTGCGCCTCGGTGTCAGCATCCTGCACGTCTCCGGGTGGCATGAGTACCCGAAATACACGTACGACTATCAGCGGCTGATCACTCTCGCTCACGCAAACGGGATCCTGGTCTATGCGTGGATTGAGCCGCCGCAGGTCAGCCAGAAATTCTGGAACGAGCATCCGGAGTGGCGCGAAAAGAACGTGGACGACGCCGACACCCGGGCCTCCTGGCGGTACCCGGTCGCGTTGACCGACACGGCATGCCTCCGCGCGATGGCAGCGGAGTACCGGAAGCTTCTCGGGCAGTTCGACTGGGACGGTGTGGACCTGGCCGAGCTTTACTTTGAATCCGGCCGCGGGTTCCAGGATCCACTTTTGTTCACCCCGATGCATCCGTCCGCGCTCGCCGACTTCAGGAAGAAACACCGGTTCGATCTCGACGAGGTTCTCGATTCGACGTCCGTCTATTACTGGAAGGTGAATCCGGATGCCCGACGGCTCGTCGTGGAATACAGGGTAAAAGCCCTCGAGGGGGTGTACGAGAAGCTTCTCCCCATGTTCGGAGAAATCGCCGCCGCGCACCCGGGCTTCCAGGTGATCGTCACGGCGATCGACAGTTACGGCGCTCCCGAAATGCGGGAGAATCTGGGGGTTGACATGAACTCCATACTCGCCCTTCAGAAAAAATACGGGTTCCTGCTCCAGGTCGAAGATGCCGAGCGCTTCTGGGCGACACTCCCTTCCCGGTACATCGACATCGGGAACAGATACTCCCGGCTCCTCGGTGGCCGGGGAAGCCTGCTGCTCGACCTGAATATTATTGCGAGGAGCAAGCCCGACCAGGTGACCCCCTTTCCGACGCTCATACAAACCGGGACCGAGAGCTTCCACCTCGTGCGCGCGGCGTCACTCGGCGCGCCCCGTATGACGATCTACTCCGAATCAAGCGTCAATCCGCAGGACCTGAAATTCTTTGCCTTCGCGCTTGCCAGTGAGGTGCAGTACCGGCGTACGGGGCACGGATACGAGGTTTCCTCACCGTACTCATTCACCCTGAAACTTCCCCCCGGCGTCAAGGAGATCCGCATCGACGGCATGCTCCATTCCCCCTCCAGGGAGAATGTGTTCCTGATCCCCGCGGGCACGCACACGGTCGAAGCGGGGGGAGACCAGAGCCCCGCCTTTTCGACCCACGAACTGGATTCCAGGATCCTGTCCATCAATGGAAATCTCCTCTCGGTCGTTCAGGGCATCCGCACGATGTCATTCACGTATGAATCGGACACGCGTGCGCTGGTGGCGCTCAACCGCGAAGCCACGGCACTCAGCGTGGATGGCGAGGCGTACCCCTTTACGGCGCTCAGGGGGAACGACTGCTTCACCATCGTGCTACCCCCGGGGAAGCACAGCGTCCGCCTTGTCGTGGGGGACGTCGTCTCGTACGGGGTCAGCCTCACATCCTTCTGGTCTTCCAATGCCATTGCGGTCTTCGGGTCGTTTGCCGTCCTGTTGCTTCTGGCGATGTACATCACGCTGAAAATCGTGAAGCGGCGGTACGCATGACCTTCCTGGAAATCGATCTCAGCCTCCTGTTCGTCATTGCGGTCATCCTGATCTGGTTCATGATCGCCTACCAGTTCGTCCTGACCGTTTTCGGTTACATCAACTACCTGAAATCGTTGAACCGGAAGCTCGCCATCGACCGCATGACGTTCGACTACCCCTCGTGCACAATACTCATTCCCGCCCACAACGAAGAAAAAGTCATCGCGGCCACGATTGACTCGATGCTCCGCCTGGAGTACCCGAAGGACAGGCTGAACATTCTCGTCATCAACGACGGGTCCACCGACGCAACGCGCGACATCATCCTGGGGGCTGCTGCGAGGGACCGGCGTGTCACATTGTTCGACGTTCCCCGCGGGGAGGGGGGAAGGGGAAAATCCCGCGCGCTCAACCTCGCCATGACGCTGGTGGCGAGCGAAGTGATCGCCGTCTACGACGCGGACAACACGCCGGACAAACACGCGCTCCGGTACCTTGTTGCACAGTTGGTTGGCAACGAGGAACTGGGCGCCGCGCTCGGCAAGTTCCGCACGGTGAACAAGGACGTCAACCTCCTGACCCGGTTCATTAACATCGAGACGCTCAGTTTCCAGTCCATGCTTCAGGCCGGGCGCTGGCAGATGCACAACATTGCAACGCTGCCGGGGACGAACTTCGTCATCTGGACCTGGCTGATCCGGCAACTCAAAGGGTGGGACGAGGAAGCCCTGACGGAAGATTCGGAGCTGAGTATCAGGATTTACCAGGAGGGATACAAGATCAAGTTCGTGCCGTACGCGATCACCTACGAGCAGGAGCCCCAGACCTGGGGTGTCTGGGTGCGTCAGCGGACCCGGTGGGTGCGGGGGAACAACTACGTGCTGGGAAAATTCCTGAAGCAGATCCGCCGGTTCCGGAACAAGCGGGTGATGTTCGACGTGCTCTACACCCTCTCCCTGTACTACGTTTTTTTTGTCGCGATCGTGATTTCCGATTTGCTGTTCATCGTGAGCGCCGCAAATCTGGTGACTATCTCACTCCCGGGTCCGTACACGTTTGTCTGGATCATGGCGTTCTTTCTCTTCCTGGGCGAGACGATGCTTGCGATCTCCTACGACGGGGAGGACCATATCAGGCGCATACCGGTACTGGTCCTCATGTATTTCACTTATTGCCAGCTCTGGATTTACATCGTGATCAAGGCGCTCTGGATCGAGTACATAAAAAAAGAGAAGCGGACGTGGGACAAAACCATCCGCTTCGACGTCAGTTCCTCCGCCGGCATGCAGTGAACGCTCCGGTCTCTCCGGGCTTACTCTTTGCTCACGGGCTCGGGAGTGACATCCACACCATACTCCGCCAGGAGCGCTTTCAACTCGGCGTACTCTGCAGTCCTCATGTAGACACCGCAGTTCCTGCACGTATCGCTCTTCCCCTGCCACGTTTTCCCGCTCACCATCCAGCACGGAGATTCGTCGGCTGTAACCCGGGGACATGCCGCTTTCTGCTCCTCGGAGCACCCGTTCATCTTCCAGCACGGGACCAGCGACATCAGCCGGCGTATCCCGGCGATGCTCACCTTTTCCGTATTGATCGTCCTGCGGATGGAGCGTATTCTCTCGAGATCCCCTTCCGCGAAGAGTCTGTGCCGCGAGGCTTTCCTGATCGGGATGATCAAACCTTCACGTTCATACATCCGTATCGTGGGGACGGAAACGCCGATCAGGTCCGCCGCCTCACCGATCGTGTAGAGTCTCTGTCCGGTTTTCTGCATCATTGCTGACGTCGTATTCGCATACATAGCAAGACTCCCTTGATACTATGTCTAAAACTAACAGATTTTGTGCCAGTTGCGTAATCGCGGAATTTGGCATAATTTGGAGGTTCCTCTTTTGTACCCGGAGACGATTCCGAACTTTGGGTCATCAGAATTCTCATAATTGGAGAATTAATGCGAATTCATCCGCCCGGTTGTATCTTGCAGGACGCGCCTCTATCTTGATTCAAAGCAGGGAGATTTCATGCAGCTTCACACACCCGGGTACACGTTCCAGGACCTTTTTGAGCCCCGTCGCCTTGCAGGGCTGACGGACCTGTTCGCAGAGCAGATCCGCACGAGCGATCCTGATCTCCACGGCCGCTATTCGGAGTACCGCGCGGGGCGCTTACTCGGGAGCGTCGCGTTGTCGGCCCTTCTGACGGATCTCGGTCCGCACGTCGGCAGTTTTCTCGCCCGGATTTTCGGCGTCGAACAGGAGTATGCCGCCATGAAGCTGCGGGCATCCCGCGACGCAGTCATATTCAGTATCAAGAGGGATTTCTTCGTTCGACGCGTCCTGAAGAAGTACGGCGAATCCACCCTGATGAGGGGCGATCTCGCGCCGCTGGAACGGGAAACGCGGAGGATCATGGACGCGCTCCCCGGTATCCCCCGGACAGGTGATGAGCTGGAAATCGCTTCGGCGGTTCATCTCCTCCTCGCTCACGAACGGTACATCAAATCTGATCTTCCTCCCGAAACGCGGGAATTCCTTTCCGGGATCGCGCGCGTTCTGGTGACTGATCCCGGGAATCATGATGACGACCTGAAGTCGTTCCTCGCGTCTCTCCTTGCATCATTCGAAAAATTCCTGGCACTCCTCTATTACACGGGCGGTCACCGGACAAGCGGGTGGGCGCTCTTCCGGGTTTCCGGCTCCTTCGACTTTCAGCATCTTGTGGATTCCGATGTTTCCGGGGGTCCCCTTCCGGGATCGCACAGCGGAATCGCGTCACACCTCAGGCGCCGGGACGGATTCGATCTTACCGACAAGCGCTTTGGCTTGAGGGAGGTGGAGAGCGAGATCGACTATTGCATTTTCTGCCACGCGCGGGACAAGGACTCCTGCTCCAAGGGGTTTCGCACCGACGAGGGGTACCGGAAAAATCCGCTCGGCTTTGAATTGAAAGGGTGTCCGCTCGACCAGAAGATCTCCGAATCCCACCTTCTGATGAACGGGGGGGACGCGCTCGGCGCCCTTGCCGTCATCATGCTCGACAACCCGATGGTACCCGGAACCGGACACCGGATATGCAACGATTGCATGAAGGCCTGCATCTACCAGAAGCAGGACCCCGTGGACATCCCGCAGATCGAAACGCGCATACTGACGCAGGTGCTGGGCCTCCCGTACGGGTTCGAAATTTATTCGCTCCTCACGCGCTGGAACCCGCTCAACGCGTCGCGCCCCCACGCGCTCCCCTACAACGGGATGAACATCCTCATCGTCGGTCTCGGTCCGGCCGGCTACACGCTTGCCCATTACTTTCTGAATGAAGGGTTTGGCGTCGTTGCAGTCGATGGCCTGAAAATCGAGCCTCTGCCTGAAGAGCTCGTCGGGGACGGATCGGGCTCGTTCGTCCCGATCAGGGATTTCAGCGCCGTAAGAACATCACTGAGCACACGGGTCCTTGCGGGCTTCGGCGGAGTCTCAGAATACGGTATCACCGTCCGGTGGGACAAGAACTTTCTGACAGTGCTGCACCTGAACCTCATCCGCCGCCGGCATTTCCGGGTCTACGACGGGATCCGGTTCGGAGGCACAATTTCGCTGGAAGAGGCATGGACATACGGATTCGCGCACGTCTGCTTTGCCACCGGAGCCGGGAAGCCGACGTTCATTTCCGTGAAGAACAACCTTATCCGGGGGGTCAGAAAGGCGAGCGATTTCCTGATGGCGCTCCAGCTCACCGGTGCCGGGAAGAGAGACTCGATGGCGAACCTCCAGGTCCGTCTTCCTGCCGTGGTAATCGGCGGTGGACTGACGGCAATCGACACGGCCACCGAGCTCATGAGCTACTACCCGGTCCAGGTGTCGAAAATCAGGCGTCGGTACGATCTCCTCGTGGCACGCTATGGAAAAGCGCACGTCGATGCCATGTTCGATGCGGAAGAGAAAGTGATCCTCGACGAATTCCTCCTGCACGCGCAGGCGGTGGATGCAGAGCGGAAGCGCGCGGCGGAGGCGGGGGAAACGCCGGACTTCATACCGCTCCTCAGATCATGGGGAGGAGTCCGTATTTACTACAGGAAATCGATGCTCGATTCGCCCGCCTACAGGCTCAACCATGAAGAGATCATCAAAGGTCTCGAGGAAGGGATATCGTTCATTGAGTGCATGAATCCCGTCGAAGTCGTACCCGACGAACACGGTGCAATCCGTGAAATGATATTTGAACGCATGAGCCAGTCAGGCGGGAAATGGGTGCGGACAGGTGAAATCTTCCGTGTCCCCGCGCGGAGCGCCATGGTGGCGGCAGGGACAGTCCCGAACGTCATGTACGAGCGGGAACACCCCGGGACGTTCGGCATGGACGGCGACGACGAATTCTTCAGCGCGCACTCGATCGACGACGATCTGAGCGGAAGGCACCTCGTCCCTGCCGCCAGAGGAGAAGAGGGGTTTTTCACCTCCTACGCGCACAACGGCAGATTTGTGACGTATTACGGCGACAACCATCCTGCGTTCGCGGGAAACGTCGTCAAAGCCATGGCCTCAGCGAAGCAGGGATACAGGGCGGTTCTTCATCTGCTGGAAGAGGAGCTGCGCGCCGCCCGCATGGTCGACACGAACGATCGTCCATGGAGAGAGCTGATCGGCCGTCTCGATAACGAACTCCGCGGCCGCGTCGTTGCCGTACACCGCCTCACGCCAACGATTACAGAAGTCGTTGTCAGAGCTCCCAGAGCGGCCGGGAGTTTCCGCCCCGGCCAGTTCTACCGCCTGCAGAATTACGAGGTGGATTCGCTCCGCATCGAGGATACGCTGGTCATGATGGAAGGAATCGCTCTCACCGGTGCGTGGGTGGACAGGGAGGAGGGGACGATCGGGCTGGTCGCCTTGGAAGTCGGCGCAAGCTCCCGTATGTGCGCGCTCCTTGCGCCGGGCCAGCGCGTGGTGGTGATGGGTCCCACCGGCTCTCCCACCGAGATAACGGAAAACGGGACCGTCCTCCTCCTCGGGGGGGGGCTCGGGAATGCCGTCCTTTTCTCCATCGCAAAGGCCTTCAAAGAGAAGAATAACAGGGTCATCTACTTTGCCGGCTACAGAAAGAAAGAGGACTTCTTCAAACGGGAGGAGATCGAAGCGAACACCGATATCGTCGTCTACAGCGTTGATGCCGGAGAACCTATCGGAACCCTGCGTCCGCAGGACAGGTCCTGCGTGGGGACGATCATAGAGGCGATGCTCCGTTACGGGCAAGGGGGGCTCGGTCAGGTGTCCCTCCCATTGAGCGCCGCATCGAGGATCATCGCAATCGGGTCGGACCGGATGATGGCTGCCGTCGCCCGTGCCCGCCATGACACGCTCCACCCCTACCTGAACAAAAACCACGTGGCAATCGCCTCCATCAACTCCCCGATGCAGTGCATGATGAAAGCGGTCTGCGCCCAGTGTCTCCAGCGCCACGTCGATCCCGTGACGGGGAAGGAGGAATTCGTCTTTACATGCGTCAACCAGGATCAGCTCATGGACGAGGTCGATTTCGGCAACCTCGGCCGTCGCCTGAAAGCGAACAGCGTGCTGGAAAAAATTACAAACAGGTGGCTGGACTACATCCTGGAGACCCATCCCATCCCCCGTGTTTGAGCGACAATACTCCCGGAGCATTGTCGTCCTCTCTTTCGAGAACCTCCCAGGAACTTTACGCTCGCCGTACGTCTTTAGTATGTGAGGACCTCTTGCCCGGTCCGCTTGTATTCCTGTGTCACGTTCGATAATTCAAGATCCAATACCAGCACCAGGTACGGAGGAGATATGAAGAGAACGCTTCTGTTTCGTCTGGGGGTCATGCTCATGGCTCTCTTGCCGTGTGCCGCGTCAGCCCAGATACATTTCACGGCAAGTCTGGACGGTGCGCAGGATGGCGGTGTGATCACCGCCGCTACCGGCACAGGCTCATTCGACCTGAGTGAAGATCTCACGCAACTTCACTATATTATCAGCTACCAGGGACTCAGCGGACCCCTGACCGGCGGCGGGCATTTTCATACCGGTCTTCCCGGTGTCGCGGGTGGGATTGTGAGACATATCGCAACGGCGGGACGTCCGGCCTCTTCCACGCTCTCCGGGACCTGGTCGGTCTCCGATGGCTCGGAACCTCTGACCCCCGCGCTCGTGGACTCACTCCTTGCCGGGAAAGTCTACGTGAACTTCCATACTGCCGCAAACTCGGGTGGGGAGATACGCGGGCAGCTTACTCTTGCCACCTCCCTCCATTTTGAGGCGAGCTTCAGCGGTTCTCAGGAGACATCGCCAAATACACTCAAAGGTGGTGGAACTGCTGTCGTGGTGCTGAACAAGGGGAGGGGACAGATCGACTACTGGATCACATACCGCGGGCTGAGTGACTCCGCAACCGCGGGGCATTTCCACACAGGAGCGGCTGGGATCGCCGGTCCCTTTGTCAGGGGGCTTATCACAGGGAAAGCGCCGAATTCAAACACACTCAACGGAAGCTGGAAGTTCACCGACGGAACGCAGCCGCTGACAAACGCACTTATTGATTCACTGATCGCGGGACACATGTATCTGAATTTTCACACAGCCCAAAACCCCGGGGGGGAAATTCGAGGTCAACTCGTTCTCAAAGGGGGAACCGGCTTTGTCGCATCGCCTGACGGTGCCCACGAATTCACTCCGAACGCGTTCCCCGGCACGGGAACCGGCTCATTCATACTGAATGCCGCGCGGAACCAGGTCTCATACAATATCACGTATATCGGTCTCTCGTCGAACGCAACAGGGGGCCATATCCATGTCGGGGCTCCCGGAGTAAACGGTGGCGTCGTCAAGCCCGTCGGGGTGACGGGCGACTCGTCTGAGGCCACTGATATCGGCACGTGGAATACAACCGACGCGTTGTACCCGCTTACCGCGGCGCTTGTCGACTCCATGCTGATTGGGAGCACATATGCGAATTTCCACACGACAAACAACCCCGGGGGTGAGATACGGGGGGCGCTGAATTTGACCACGGGTGTAGGCTTCACAGCCCGGATCGATGCGAGCCAGGAAACCTCCCCATCCGACACATCACACGCTGTCGGGACCGGGTCATTCGGCATAAGCCCGGGGCGGGACACGATCAATTACAGCATCACGTACTACGGGCTGTCGGGAAACACCACCGCCGGACATTTCCATATCGCCCCGGCGGGTCATGCCGGAGGCGTCGTGAAATCGATCACCGGGGCTGCCGGTGCGGCGATAACGTACACAGGAAACTGGACGAGCACGGACGCCTCACAGGCGCTCACGCAGGCATATGCGGAGTCCCTCTTTGTCGGGAAAATGTACGTGAATTTCCACTCGGCGCTCTTTCCGGGGGGGGAGACACGTGGGCAGCTCCTGTACGGGAGCGACGTTGTCGCTTCTGTCGGGCCGGTGAGAGGCGTTCTTCCGGGACAATTCAATCTTGATCAGAACTATCCCAACCCGTTCAACCCGGCGACCGTGATCGGCTTCCAGCTTTCGAAGTCCTCACAGGTTTCGCTCATCGTGTACAACATACTGGGCGAACGGGTCGCCACGCTCGTCGAAGGCGTGAAAGCCCCGGGAGCATATCAGGTGAGGTTCGATGCGTCCCGTTTCTCGAGCGGCGTGTATTTCTACCGGCTCACGGCCGACGGCGCTCTCCTTGAGACGCGCAAGATGATGCTTCTCAAGTGAGTTCCGGCTCAAATGAAATCCGGATCCCCACGTTCAGTGTGAACACAACGGGGGATCCGGATGTAACCAATACTACGCGAGGCTCCGAAATTGCTCCGGCGATATGCGCCTGTCCTGGTCCTGACGATCGGACTTATGTTCCCCTGCGCCGGGTGCAAAGACATGGGCGTCAACCCGCCACCCGCCGTGGTTCACGTTGATACTCTCTCCACGGTCTCATTCCAGAACAACGTGCTTCCCATATTCAACAAATTCGGCTGCTACGATTGCCACGGGGGGACAAACGGGCTTGTGGTGCACACGGTAGCCGACCTCCTGAGGGGGGGGGTCCATGGTCCCGCAATCACTCCCGGCAACGCAGATTCGAGCCTTATCATGAAGAAAATGTCACCCACGCCGCCGTTCGGAGACCGCATGCCGCAGGGGGGGCCCTATCTCTCCGACAGCATCACGGCGGTGATTGCCACCTGGATAAAGCAGGGGGGGAAAGACAACTGATTACCTGCTGCTATGCCATGTGTGCCAGTGCACGATCCTCCAGTTTAACCCGACGTCCTGTTGCATGACAATCGTGTGATAGTGGGGCTTCGTTCCTTTCTTTTCTGTTCGCACGACGAGATATCCGCTCCGCCCGTCGTCCGCCATTCCTCCGGTGGAAAAAGCCACCTTCCTTCCCGGTTCCTCGATGGTGTGTTTCCCTTCACCCTGTTCTCTGAGTGCCAGCACGAGCGGTCTCAGGTACCCGTTCGCGATCGATTGTGCCCCGTGAAGAACAAACGCGTTCACTACGTCAGAGTCAGGTGATCCTCCTTCGAGAACCTCACGGGTAAATTTCATAATCACCCGGGGGAATTTCCCCCAGACTGTGTCAGTGACTGTTTTGTCCGTCTCTCGTTTTTCCGCGAGTTTGAATCTGAACGGGACAGACACCCAGACGTCCACAGGCTTGTCTTTGATATAGGCAGGCGTAAACCGGAATTGCCTGGCCGCCTCCATCGCAGACCCGTCGAATACGTCCGCGTCGCTTTTTATGATGACGACTTCGCGGGGCTTCCCCGTTTTGTCAACCCATATTTTCACCCAGACTTTTCCTTCCATCCCTGCCTTGAGGGCCAGTGCGGGGTACACCGGTTCCTTCTTCGCAATAACGACCGGCTCTTTGTCCACGTCGACGAAATCGGCGGGTGGCTTTGTCGTGTCCCCCTGAAAGGCCGGCTCAGCCGTAATTGAGGCAATCTCCGCCGCGCTGTCCGTAACGGTCGCCGGGTCCTGTGCGTGCGCGGTGAAAGTGCCGATTGCGAGTATGGTTGTGAGTATAGTCAGCGGTTTCATAATGGCGCCTCTATTCGCTGTTTGCTGGATTCGTTGGTTGCTCCGCGTACACATCGACTGCAGGGAGACAGTACACCGAAATCACGTCCGGCTTCTGCCAGAGTGATATCGAAAGCACGGTCACGGTAATGAGCGCGAGTGCGATCAGCGCCGCAGAGGGGAGAGGGACGGAGAGCCTGTGCAACCAGAGGGCCCGCATCCTCTCTCCGGCTCCCTTCATCACGCTTATCCGCTTCATTTTCAACTTCATCACTTTCTTGTCGAGCGACGGGGGAACCTCCGGCGCAGGAAGCGCAGCCAACCCGGCTCTCAGATCGAGCATGCTGCGGAGAAAGACCCTGCATTCGCTGCACGTGCCAAGATGCTCAAACATGGTCCCCTGCGAAGGGGGATCAAGCGCATTATCGATGTACGTGCTGACCATGAGCTGAAAATCGTCGCACTTCATCTGTTATCCCTTTCTTCGTTCCACACTCCAGCGAGTTTCTCTGCCAGCGCCCTTCGCGCCTTGAACAGCCTTGACTTCACGGAGCTCGCGCTGTCCCCGGTCACGCAGGCGATCTCACCGTATGAAAGCCCCTCGAATTCCCTCAGGAGAATGACCTCCCGATACTCCAGCTTCAACCGTGCCAGTGCGGATTGCACGAGGTTCCGGACATCCTCCTTTTCTGCGAGCGAAAGGGGCGTTTCATCGTCCCAGACGGATCCCGCGTCAATGTTCCCCCCATCCCGGCGGCGCCGAAGGGCCATGAGCGCCTCGTTCCTGGCAACACTATAGAGCCATGATTTGAGCGCCGCAGGCTGAGCGATTGCGTCCGAGCCGGAGCTTAATTTCAGGAACGTCTCGTGGACCGCGTCTTCAGCGGCCTGTGCGTCGGAAAGGAGCCTGACACAGAACGCGTACAGTGCACGCTTGTATCGTCTGTAGAGTTCGGCAAAGGCTCTTCTGTCCCCCGAATGCATGAGGAAGAGGAGCTCCTTGTCGTTCGTGTTTTGCACCGTCTTACTCTAACGTGGACTGAAGAGTGTGTTGGACAGAGCGTGTCTGCATCAAAGATGCTCGAAGAAGGGAAAAGTTGCCCTGCGAAAACAAGGCAACGGGATGTGGATGAGGGGAAGACGTTGCTGCGGCGTCACTCGTGTCTATTTTCCGTGCTTGCCGGCACCGTAGTATTTCTCGGCATATTCCACGACCATCCGCTCGGTATTGTACACCGGGATCAGCGTCGCCATGGCATGCCGGATTTTCTTCAGCCAGCGGTGGGGGATCCCGTCCTTTCCCCGGTCGTAGAAAAGCGGGATGATCTCCTGTTCCATCACTGCACGCAGCGACGCGCCGTCAATATCGTCCTGCATCTGGTCGGTGCTCGCGGTGGTGTCTTCGCCGATCTTCCAGCCGTTGTGTCCGTCGTACGCTTCACGCCACCAGCCGTCCATTGTGCTCAGGTGCAACCCGCCGTGTATCGCGATCTTCATGCCGCTCGTGCCGCTCGCCTCCATGGGGCGCCTCGGCGTGTTGAGCCAGACGTCGGCGCCGGCCACCAGGTGCCGTGCGACATTGATATCGTAGTCTTCGATGAACACCACTTTGCCGAAGAGGTCCCCCCGTTGGGAGATGTTGATGATCTCCCGGATAAAGCTCTTGCCTGCGTCGTCGCGCGGGTGCGCCTTCCCGGCGAACACGAGCTGGATCGGCGTCTCTTTGGTATTGAGCGTGCGTAATGCCCACTCGAAGTCACGGAAGAACAGCGGGGCGCGTTTGTACGTCGCAAACCTCCGGGCGAAACCGATCGTCAATGCGTCGGGAGAGAGCAGGTGATCAAACATCCCCATGTCGCTTTTGCCGTACCGGAGGTTCTGTTCACTCAGCCGCCTCCTCGCGAATTCGATCAGTTCGCGGCGCAGAGCCATGCGTAGCGCCCAGAGTTCCTCGTCCGTGACGTGGCGTGGCGAGAGTGCTTCCTGCCAGAAACGGGGCTCCCTGAGCCGCTCGCGCCAGTGGGGGCCGAGCCGCGTCGTCCAGAACTGGCTGGCTGTGGGGAGCGTCCATCCCGCGGTATGAATGCCGTTGGTCACGTGCCCGATCGGGACTTTGTTGACCGGCGTCCCGGGGTAGAGCGACTGCCACATCTGCCGGCTGATGCGGCCGTGAAGCTCGCTCACGCCGTTGGCGGAACGGCAGAACCTGAGGGCGAGCACCGTCATTGTGAACGGTTCGCCGGTGTTGTCCGGGTGTTCGCGACCGAACCGCATCAGCTGATCGGCCGTGAGTCCCGCCGAGTTCATGAACGCCTGGAACGACGCGTTCATCAGTCCGAAATCAAACCGGTCGTGCCCCGCGGGCACGGGCGTATGTGTTGTGAAGACGCAACGGGCCCGCACGAACTCCGCGGCCTGTTCGGAGGGCTTCCCCGCCGCGAGCTGTTCGCGCAGCAGTTCGAGCGTCAGGAAAGCGGAATGACCCTCGTTCATGTGAAACGTCGCGGGCTTCAGCCCGATCGCGCGCAGCATCCGGACGCCCCCGATACCCAGGACAATCTCCTGCGCGATGCGGGTCGAGTTGTCACCGCCGTACACGTGCGCCGTAAGCTCGCGGTATCTCTGGTCGTTCTCCGGCAGGTCAGTGTCAAGCAGGTAGAGCTTGATGCGCCCGACCTGGATTGCCCACGCCTGCATGCGCACCGCATCATTGCCGATCTCCACCGTGCAGAAAACCCGCTTCCCCTTACCGTCGGTCACCGGTGTAATCGGGAGCCGCGCGGGGTCATAGCTCGGGTACCGTTCCTGCTGCCATCCGTCCCCCGAGATCTGCTGCTGGAAGTACCCCTGCCGGTAGAAGAGGGTCATCCCTACCAGGGGGAGTCCCAGGTCGCTGGCCGATTTGGCGTGGTCGCCGGCAAGTATGCCGAGGCCACCGGAATAGATTCTGATGCTTTCATGCAGTCCGAACTCGGCGCTGAAGTACGCAATGGGCCCCCCCCCATTTTTTTTGAGCGCCCGGCCGTTCTTCGCCATCCATGTCCGCTTCTCGGACATATACGCCTCTAAATCCCCGCAGGCCTTCCGGACCTGTGCGTAGAAATCCTGGTTCTGGAGCCTCACCCGGAGTTCGTGCTCGCTCACCCAGTGGAGGACTTCCACCGGATTGTGGTTGCTTGTCTCCCACACATACGGGGAGAGATCCCTGAAGATCTGCCGTGCCGCGGGATTCCACGACCACCAGAGGTTGTACGAGAGATTCCGGAGATCCTCAATCACTGCGCTGACTGCTTTTTCGGAAACCTTTGTCGTTCTCACGATAGACGTCATGCCGGGTGATGTGGAATGATGTGGGTCGTCTCCCCCCTCACGGGCGGGAGGTCTCCTCCGCCGCGTCTGCTTTTTTTCTCGACATTCGGTTGCGGACGTTCGCATCGAGGGTCTTCTTGCGGACGCGGATGCTCTGCGGCGTGACCTCCACCAGCTCGTCGTCCCCGATCCATTCGATCGCCTGCTCGAGCGTCATGATGTGGGGGGGTTCCAGTCGGACCGCTTCGTCGGAGCCCGAGGCGCGCATGTTTGACAGTTGTTTCGTACGGCAGACGTTTACGGTCATGTCCTGTTCGCGGGAATTCTCGCCGACGACCATCCCCGAATACACCTTCGTTCCCGGGGCGATGAAGAACACCGACCGGTCCTGCAGCTTCCACATCCCGTAGGCGACCGCCTCGCCCGCCTCCATCGTCACGAGCGCCCCCTTTGTCCGGTGCGCCATCTCCCCCTTGTACGGCTCGTAGCCGTGGAAATTGTGGTGGAGAATTCCGGTTCCCTTCGTCTGCGTCATGAATTCGCCGCGGAACCCGATCAGGCCCCGCGCCGGGACGAAAAACTCGAGTCGCGTGTTCCCGGTACTGGCGACCATGTTCCTCATTTCGCCTTTGCGGCGGCCGAGGTTCTCGATCACGACACCCACAAATTCATCCGGGACGTCGATGATCACGTGTTCCATCGGCTCCGACAGCACGTCGGCGATCCGCCTGTAGATCACCTCCGGCCGGGAAACCTGGAGCTCAAATCCTTCGCGGCGCATGGTCTCAATCAATATCGCCAGATGAAGCTCGCCTCGTCCGCTCACCTTGAACGTGTCGGGCGAATCGGTCAGCTCGATCGTGAGGCTGACGTTGGAACGGAGTTCTTTCGTCAGCCGCTCGTGCAGGTGCCGGGTGGTGACGTACTTCCCCTCGATCCCGGCAAACGGCGAGTTGTTGACGAGGAAATTCATCGAGAGCGTCGGTTCCTCGATTGCCACGAACGGGAGAGGGGAGGGGTCGGCTTCGTCGGCGATCGTTTCCCCGATATCCACGTCCTCCATGCCTGCGATCGCGATGATGTCGCCGGCGCCGGCGGAGGTCACTTCGAGCCTCTTGAGACCGTCAAATGTGTAGATCTTCGTGACGCGCGCATCGTCGACCACGCGGTCCCGGTGAATGATCTTCATCGGACCGCCCAGGCGAATCGTCCCTCTGTGTATCCGGCCGATGCCGAGCCTCCCCAGGTAGTCGTTGTAGTCGATCGTGGTGACGAGCATCTGGAACGGCGAGGTCACATCTCCCGGGGGAGGCGGGACATGCGTGATTATGGCGTCGAAGAGGGGGACGAGGTCGTTGCTCTGCTGATCCAGTTCCTTCCGGGCTATCCCCTGTTTGGCGATGCAGTAGATCGTCGGGAAGTCGAGCTGCGTGTCGTTTGCCCCGAGCGAGAGGAAAAGCTCGAAGACAAGATCGAGGACTTCGTGGGGGCGGGCGTCCTTCCTGTCGATCTTGTTGATGACGACGATGGGCTTCAGATTCAGGTCGAGGGATTTCTTCAGGACGAACTTGGTTCCGGGGAGGGGACCCTCCGCGGCATCGACGAGGAGTAAAACGCCGTCGACCATCGTCAGCGTCCGCTCGACCTCCCCGCCGAAGTCGGCGTGCCCCGGGGTGTCGACGATATTGATCTTCACTCCGTTGTAGTGAATGGCCGTATTCTTGGCCAGTATTGTGATGCCGCGTTCCTTTTCGAGGTCGTTCGAATCCATCACGCGCGTGACAAGCTGCTGGTTCAGCCGGAACGTCCCAGTCTGGCGGAGCATATGGTCCACCAGCGTCGTCTTGCCGTGGTCGACGTGCGCGATTATCGCGATATTGCGAATGTCCTGTCTCTGCATGCCGTCCATTGATACCGTCCATCGTGCGAAAAAAAAGGCCTCAGGCGGATGCCAATTGCCGGAGGTCGAATCCTTGATTCAACTGCTTCCCCTCGGCTGGAGCGAGGGCCATCAAAAATACGGAAAAATCTGAACAATTCCAAAAAACCGCGGACGTGCCAAATCCGGACTCTTTCGCCCCTCTCGCCCGCTGACGGAGCGGGTGCGGAAACTCGTCAGTCACAGGATGCTCGACACGCCCACCGTGAAATAGAAACCGCGCGGTGCGGAGAGCCGCCATGTGAAATCCGCCCGGAACAGGTCGAATATCCTGCTGAGGCTGAATCCGGTTTCCGAATAGGTTCCTTCCCGTGCGAGCGCCGCAGGTGCATTCCTCGTCCATGCGCGCGCGACCCCGCCGAAAACAATAAGTTCGAGATTGCTCTGATACAGGAACGGAATGCCGAGCGCCAGGAACGGAATGTTCCGGAAATTGTGCTCGACATTCAGCGCGGCGTACCCCGTGCCCGTGAATTCTCTCGGGCGGGCCCCGCGCATGACGCCGAATGGCGCGAAAGCGTCCAGAGCGCTCTCGATGGAAAACAGGCGCTGCGGAGGAAGACTCCCGGCCGCCTCTCCGGCGGAGGCGCGAATCCGAAACCCCGGCTTCAGCAGATAGCTCTGTCCGAACGTCGGGACGCTGAGCGAAAGGACGCCTTCCACCCGTGTGAAGTCAAAATCCCCCCCGGTAAAGCCGGGGGATGAATGCTCGATTCCGACATCCAGCCCGTTCTGCAGAATGAAATCGAGAGGGACCGGGTCGCTTCCGAGACGGAAGTCAAAGCGCAGTGCGCTGAGCCTCCCCGTTGTGGCGGGAGGATTCACCCGGTAGGAACGCGATGGGTAGAACAGGCTGAAATTCGTACGCTGGGAGAGAGGCCCCTCGTCCTCCAGAGTATAAGTGAGCCGTGAATGGAAGTTTCCGGAGGGCCGGAAAACGAGGAAGCCCCTTCCCCCCTCGGTCCCGAAATAGTCCCGGTAATCCTGCTTGTCGAACAACGAGGAGAGTGAATTTGCGAACGCATCGAAATATCCGCGGTCGGGTGCGTGATCGACCGTGCGGTACACCTCGACGCCGATACCGAACGACCTGTGCGGGCCCGGGTAGTATGTGGCGCCCATGTTGTACTTTCCGTGCCTGTCGGAGAACCCGTACGCGAGCCCCGCGGTGAGTGAGAGGTTTTCCGTCACCGAGTCAAAGCGTGCGCTTGCTCCGGCATGAAACCCCTCGACCCGGTTGAACGAGACGTCGGCATAGGAGAATATTGTCCAGAGTGCTGTCCCCACGGATCCGGTCCCGAGGCCGAATGTCACGCCGGCCCCGCCCGGCCGGAACTGCACATCCAGGCTCTGTGTGGAATCAAGCGTGCGGTATGCCAGTTGTTCGAGCGAGTCGAGCGGGAGCACTGTGTTGGCTGCCCAGTAGGAGGAATCGAGCCGGGTGGCGCTCGAATCGACGCTGAGCCTCGGTTTCCTGAATATCGAATCGGGGATCGCCGTGTTGATGGAGTAATCGGAGATGACGGAAGTCTGTGTCAGCATGATGCGCGGGATGGAGAATCCGAGCACGCTGACAGTGAACGCCGCCTTGATTCGAATATCCGCCGGCATCCAGTAGGACGATTCGTACAGACCGAATTCCTGCCTGTACCGGAGGTAGACATTCTTTGTGAATGGGATCTGGAAGGCGGCGTTGGGCTGAACGTCGACCCCGACAAGCGCGTACGACCCCCCCGCGATATTCACCGTTCCTTCGAACAGCGGGACAGTCAGCGTCCGCGGAATCATCCGGATCTCGTACACATCGTTCCCCCCCGCGGACCGTGTCCGGAGGAGCTTGTAGTCGTAGTAGTCAAGCGCATCGAGGGCTGTCGGACCGACAAACGTGTATCCGACGAAGCTGATCCTCTCCTCAGCGAAATTGAGAATGCGCCCCACGGACGCAAAATTGAACGCCGGCGGAACGTTTGCCGTCTGCCGGCGTTGCGTAACGATCTCCCGCAGCGTGTCCCCTTTCTGCCAGTAGCCTTTTGTAAACGATTCATTGATGGCGGCGACCGCCGTGTCCCGGTAGATCGTCTGGCGTGTGAATGCCTGCATTTCGTAAGACCGGAGGCGATCGATCCATCGCTGCTTGTTGGCGATCGCCTTGCGGATGATCCCGATCGCGGGGTCCTCCGAAGTGACGACGATCTCCGGAAGCACGATGTCCGATGGGCGCATGCGCTCATCATGCCGCATGTCCCCGTCCAGCCGGAGCGCAATCGTGTCATGGGCGTACCCCAGCATCGTGAAGAGGATTTTGTACTCCCCGATCGCGAGCGAAATCGAGTACTCCCCCGCGGCATTCGTGATTGTTCCCCGTGACGTGCCGATCACTCGTATGTTCGCGGCCGCAAGCGGTTCGTCTGTTACGGCGTCGCGCACGGTTCCTGTAAGTGACGCCGTTGCCGGGAATGCGATTGCCGCCTGGAGTGCGAAGAGGGAGAGGAGGAGCAGACGCATGCAGGGTGGTGCGGGGTTGGGGTAAGTGAATCCCGCGTGGCACGTGATATCGGGCAGCCGCGGGTCGGAGCTTGTGCGTAAAATACAAAAGGGCGCCCTGCATTGCAAGGCGCCCTTTGACAGCTCCCCCCGGGAAACTCAGCCGAGGAATTTGCCGTGGCGCAATTTCGAGAAGAACCCTCCCGGCTCTTTCTGCTCATCCTGGTCGTGGGCGGCCGGCGGGGGATCCTCCGCATCTTTCGGCGGCACAGGCTCGAGTATCTCTTCGAGTATTCTGGGGAGGCGGGAGGCTTCACGCCATATCGCCCGCTCCCGTTCCACCCGCTCGGCTTCTTTCTGGCGCCTCAGCTCTTCAAGCCTCTGGGAATCCTGTGTGCTCAGTGTCGAGCTCTCAGGCCTGCGTGATGAAGGGGGGAAGGCGAACAGGCCGTTCATTCTCTGGCTCCCCGCTTTTCCTGTCTTCTGTCTCCTCATCATTTCGATCGCGGGAAGTAGCGTCTTTTCCGATTCCATGAGCGTGGGACTGACGGGGTCAAGGAAGTACGCATTCATAAGCGAATCGAATGCGGTCTCATACGCGCCCTGGCGGATCAGCTCGCCGGCTTTCGATGTGAGCTTCCTGATCTGCGCGTCAACACCTTCCGGCTGCTGGGCCCTCTCACTCACCGGCTTTATCCCGTTTTCGAATCCGTTTCCGACTGTGAGTCCGAGAAATCTCCCACCACTCGAAGATTCTGAAGCGATGCGATGAATCCGCTCTACAATGGCGGTAATATAGATGTTATCGGGTTCCATGCTCTGCGCCATTGTGAGATGGTGCATCGCGAGATCGAATTCATGGGCTTGTATATACTTTTCTGCAACGCGTATGATTTCTCGTGTTGCTGCGGACTGTTGTTGGCCTGCTTTCATTGGGGAGGATCTCCTGCGGACGATACCGTCGGCTCGTTCCGCATGTAAAACCTACCAATTATTGGCCCGAATGTCAATAGTTCGCAAAGAATCAAAGATATTATCGTTTTCGCTAATCGTAAAATTTGACGTTTGCAGCGTATATTCTTCAGCCTGATCACTTAAAGGATAATATGAGACGCGGAATTGAAATGATTTGGGAGTTTACAAACTCCTTGATTATACTTGAATATGCCCGAGCAGGAAAAGCAGATTGTTGTCATAGGAGGAGGAGCCGCGGGGCTCATTGCAGCCTGGAAGGCTGCTTCGATGGGGGCCCCCGTCCTCTTGCTGGAGAGGAACAACAAGCCGGCGATCAAGATCCTGATATCCGGAGGGGGAAAGTGTAACGTCACACACGACGGACCGATGGATGAAATGGGAAAAGCTTTCCTGAAGCGTGAGGAGCGTTTCCTGAGGTACGCTTTTCATTCGTTCACAAATGACGATATCCGGAGTATCCTCGCAGAAAGCGGAGTCCCGACGTTTGTCCAGCCGGACGGGAGAGTCTTCCCCGAAAGCCTTAGGGGGAATGATGTCGTAGGAGCACTCGTTGACCGTGTCCGGACCAAAGGAGGAGAAATCCGACTGAATGCCCGCGCCACCGGAATACTTTCAAGTGACGGGACAGTCGCGGGTGTCACGGTGGAGGGGGGGGAAATCGCGTCACGCCACGTCATACTCACAACGGGGGGGGCATCATATAAAAAAACCGGCACAACAGGTGACGGCATATCGTGGGGAGCCGGGTTCTCCCACACGATCATTCCGCTTCGCCCGGCGCTCGCCCCTCTCCGGGTCCATCCCCCGATCCCCACTGGATGGCGCGGCATTGCGATACGGGGAGGACGGCTCTCGCTCTCCGCCGGCGGCAGACAGATCGACTCGTGGCTGGGGGACATACTCTTCACCCATGAAGGGATCTCCGGCCCGGCGGCTCTCGGCCTGAGCCGCAGTGCCGCAGTTGCACTTGAAAAGGGGGATGTGGCGCTTTGTCTTGATTTCTTCCCCGCTGCGGATTTTACAGAACTTGACGGGGAGTTACGCCGGCTCATCCTTGCCGGCCGTGGGAAGCAGATCGGTTCGGTTGTATGCGGGATGCTCCCTGACAGGATCGTACCGTTCCTTCTCGGGATAATTCAGGTACCCCCATCCACCCGGGGATACGTCCTGACCCGTGACGCCCGGAGGAGGATCGTCGGTCTCCTGAAATCCTGGGAGATTGGCAAGATTGCCGGGATCGATATGGACCGGGGGGAAGTGACCGCCGGAGGGATTTCGCTCGACGAGATAGTCCCTCAAACAATGGAATCGAGGAACCTCAGGGGCCTTTACGTTGCGGGAGAAGTCCTCGATATCGCGGGTCCGATCGGCGGTTACAATCTTCAGGCCGCTTTTTCCACCGGGTTCGTTGCCGGCATGTCTGCTGCGCGCAGTTGGCTGGAATCAGTTTGATCGAATTCACACATCATCAGACCCGGGAGAAGGAGAGATGCTCAACGGAAAAGTCGCAATCGTAACAGGCGCCTCGTCGGGAATAGGGGCGGCTCTTGCCATGCAGATCTCGCGGGAAGGGGCTGCGGTCATCCTGGCTGCCCGCCGGAAGGAAAAGCTCGAACAACTGGCCAACGAGATCAACAGTGCCGGGCACATCGCGCTCCCCATCCCGGCCGATGTGACAAGGCGTCATGACGCGGAAATGCTCATCCAAACTGCGATCGAACGGTTCGGACGGGTCGACGTTCTGGTCAACAATGCGGGCAGGGGGCACTTCGCCAGCGTGGAGGAGACCACTGACGAAATGATACGGAGCATGTTCGAGCTCAACGTCTATTCCCTCTGGTACACGACACGTCCCGCTCTCACACAGATGAAGAAGCAGGGGAGCGGCCATATAATCAACGTCGCCAGCATGGCAGGGAAGCTCGCCTACCCCTACAACAGCGCATACGTTGCGGCGAAACATGCCTGCGTCGGATTCACACATGCGCTCAGGATGGAGCTCGTGGAAACAGGCATACAGGCGACAGTGGTCTGTCCGGCAGGAGTCCTGACGGAGTGGGCGGGTGTGACGGAGGGAGGATCCATGCTTCCGTTCTTCTCGGCCTCGGGACCGGTTATCAAACGGATCGCGATGGAGCGGGGCATTGCGCTCCCTGCCATCGAGGGGGCGATGAGGGCCGATGAAGTGGCCGCGCAAATCGTGAAATGCATTTACCACCCGGTGGCGGAGCTCTTCACGCACAAAGGATCAGAGGAATTCCTCCGGCTCCTTGCAGAGGACCGCGCAGAAGCGGAGAAGCATCAGACACCGGTAGTCCTGGGGGAAAGGGCGGCGTATGAACGGCTCAAAGCGTGAGATCCGCCGTCGCCAGGAACTTCGGCCCCCTGCGGTTGTGCGTCGCCTGCTCGTAGGCGTATGCCATTCGGATGAGCGTTGATTCGCTCCATGCGCGGCCGAAAAATGAGATGCCGACCGGCAGACCGAATACGAACCCCGCCGGGACCGTCACGCTGGGATACCCGGCCACCGCGGCGGCCGTTGAGCTTCCTCCGATGTAATGGTCACCGTCGATGAAGTCGGTCACCCAGGCGGGGCCGTCCGTCGGGGCCACGAGCGCGTCGAGGTTGAACTTGTCCATCACCGCGTCGATCCCCTCCTTCCGGGAGAGCCTCCGGTTTGCCTCAAGCGCGTCGAGGTATTCCTTCTCGGTGAGGGCGCCCTTCGCCTCCGCCTTCAGGAACATCTCCTGGGCGAAATACGGCATCTCCCTGCTCCTGTTCCGCTCGTTGTACTCGATGATCTCTTTCAGCGTGTGGACAGGGGCACCGGGACCCAGCCGTGCGAGGTATGCGTTCAGATCCGTCTTGAGCTCGTAGAGAAGCACCGTGTTCTCGGTATCGTCGAATTTCCCTATCGTCTCGATATCGGCGGGATCGACAAGCACGGCTCCCTGTGCCTTAAGCACTTCCAGTGCCCGGTTGATCACCACGTCCACCTTGTCGAGGAATCCGAAGTACTTCCTCACGACCCCGATTCTCACCCCCTTCAGTCCCTGTGCGTCCAGGTTTTGCGTGTAGTCCGCCAGTGCTTTCCCCCCGCTCTCTCCTGTTGCCCTGTCCTCACCGTCGATTCCCGTCAACGCCCCGAGCAGTATCGCGGCATCGCGCACGGTGCGCGCCATGGGGCCCGGTGTGTCCTGGGAGTGGGAAATCGGTATGATCCCCGTGCGGCTGAGAAGCCCCACCGTCGGCTTGATGCCCACGAGACCGTTGATGGAGGAGGGACTGACGATCGAACCGTCGGTCTCCGTCCCCACCGCTACGGTACAGAGATTCGCCGTCACCGCCGCCGCGGAACCGGAACTCGAGCCTGACGTATTCCTGTCGAGGGCATACGGATTCTTCGTCAGCCCGCCCCTTCCGCTCCACCCGCTCGTCGAGTGGTTGGACCGTATGTTCGCCCACTCGCTCAGGTTTGTTTTTCCCAGAATGATTGCCCCCGCACGGCGGAGTTGCTTTACAATGAATGCGTCATCCGGCGGCTTCGAACCGACAAGGGCCAGCGAACCGGCGGTGGTCGCCATCCTGTCCGACGTGTCGATATTGTCCTTGATAAGCACCGGTATGCCGTGCAGCGGTCCCCGCGGGCCCTTCACTTTCCTCTCCCTGTCCAGGCCGTCGGCGATCGAGAGGGCGTCCGGGTTCAGCTCGATCACGCTCCTGAGCGCGGGGCCCTGCCTGTCCGTTGTCTCGATGCGCGCGATGTATGATTCCGTGATGGAGCGTCCTGTGTACCTGCCCGACTTCATGCCCTCGGCAAGGTCACCGATCGTCTTCTCATCGAGCTCGGAAGCCTGGACCCCCGGAAGCGGATCAGGAAGGGGAGAGGTCTCTCCGGTGAGCATCCCTCCCGGAAGGGCCGCCATAAGCACCCCTCCGGAAAAGCCGGTCCTGAGGAAACTTCTCCGGGAGATATGGCCATCGTGTCGGTCCGTGCTGGCAGCGTCGTTCGCAGCGTCTTTCATTGATGATTCCTCCGTCGTGTGAGCATTGCATCCCCCAGGGAATGGTCTCCTCGGGAATCTACCCTGATCGACTCTGAGAATCAAGCAACGTGCCGGCGTACCTTAGATCGCTTACCTTACATCGTACCGCTGAAAAGCAAGGAACGCGCCCGCGAACGCCATCAGGGAAAAAACAGCCAGCAGGCCGGCGTCGATCACCGCGGAGGCCGCAGTCTCGCTAAACCGGATCACGGGTGGGAGGAACGCCGGCAGATCGCTGACATCGAGCGTCCCCCGTTCTCTCGGCGCGCTGAAATGGAATCCCGTCTGGCTGTCAACCGTGATGCGGAATCCTCCCTGCCCCCCCGTTTCCTTCTGTTTCCTCCCGACATACTGCGTAAATGCGGTCCGGTATTCGCGCATCGCGTCCTCGTAGCGTGACTTCAGGGACACGCCCGTTCCCGCGAGGCTCATCGAGGCCAGCTGATAGGCGGATGCGGGAGAGATCCGCGAGAGGGCAAATGCGAGGTGTTCCTGATTCAGCTTCCGGTTCCTGAGATCCTCGTTCACGCGGGTGGAATACGTGTCGATGTCCTTCTGCACGCTCATCCTCCCCGCTTCATCGTCGTTCGACCACTCCTTTTCCTTCTCCTGCTCATACGCTTCCCGTTCCTCTTTCGTCATTCCCTTCATCGCCTCCTGCCTCCCCTGCCACCGCCCTTCCATCTCCTTCATTTGCCCCTCCCACCTGTCCTTTGCAAATGCATCGATCCGGGCTTCGATCTCTGCGATGCTCGGCACGGGGTCCGCCGCTGCGGCCGCCATCACGCCGAGGCGGGGGACGATCAGCACCAGCGTCACCCATACAGCAAGCGAGAGGAGGAACGATGTCGCGGAACGCCGCGTCAGGGTCGAGATCAGGATGCCCAGCGCGATGAAAAACGTGAAGAACAGAAGCGAGACAAGGAGAAAAAACCCGAGCCGGGCCCAGTGGTCGGGTGCGAGCGGTATCCCGTGAAGCATCACGAGAAGGACCGCGAGCAGCACCGGGACGAGCAGGGGGACGACCAGGGCGAGCCACGACCCGGCGAGCTTTGCCAGTATGTACGCGGACCGGGGGACCGGGTTGGAGAATGTAAGCTGCAGTGTCCCCCCTTCGCGCTCCCCGTTGACAGCATCATATGTGAAAAGTATCGCAAAGAGCGAGAGGACCACCTGGACGATGAACGAGAAATCGATCGACCGGAAGAGTGCGAAGATCGGGTCGTCGGCGTACGTGCTGTTCTTCAGCTTCACGTCCTCGAACCCGTTGATAGCGGAGAGGCGCCCGATATCGTTGTTGACCCCGGGTATGAATATCTGCATCGGGTCGGGCATCCGGTACGTCGTGGTCGTGAGCCCCATCCATGAGGCCTGCGTCCGGACATTTTGAGCGGCAAGCTGCAGCGCCTCGTCGTACTGGCGTACCGCTGTCCGGTATTCACGTATGCCGATGAAGATACTCAGGAGGATGAGGAGAGAGCAGACCGCGAACGTCGCGGCGAACTTCGGGCTGGCGAGAATCGCCTTGAGTTCCTTTACGATCAATGTTCCGAGCATACACGTACTCCCTTCGTCGTGATGAGATCACCGTCCCTGGCTTCTCCGCTCACCGGAGGTCGTACCGCCGGAATGCCGCGTGGGCGACCGCAAAGAACACCAGGATGCAGAGGACGAGTAGCGCCAGGTCGGTCATGGCCGGCGGCAGCACATCCGCCAACACGGCTTCCTCTGAGACGAACACCGGCAGTTCGTGCGTGTCAATCGGTTTGGGCTTCTCCGTCTCATCGGTCCTCACCCGGAATACCATTCCACCTCCGGGGTTCATCCCGGTCTTGTCCAGAATGAACTTGCCGAATGATTGCTGGTATCCCCGGGCGGCGCCGAGATAGCGGTCCTTCATCGACACGGACGTCCCCGCCAGCGTCGCCGCCGCGAGCGAGAATGAGGCCGAAGGGGATATCCGCGCGATCCCGAGAGCCACCGCCGACTGAAGTGCCTGCCTGTTTGCACGCTCTTCGTTCAAACGGGCGGAAAACTCGTCCAGTTTTTTCTGACGCTCGTCGGCGATTGCGCCCATGAACCCCTGGAATTCCTCCACCATTTTCCGCATGTCGCCGGTTTTCGCCGGCGAGAAACCGCTCATCTTCTGGCGGTCCTCCGTGAAGAGCTGCTCGGAATACCGGAACTTCTTCGCGTTGATGTCGTCCAGCGAAGGCACGTCGACTGCGCGTCCCGCGATGAGTATTGCGCTCCGGGGGACAATCAGCACCGCGAATATCCAGAGTACGAGAAGCGTCAGGAAGGCATTCGATGAACGGAGGGTCATCGAGGAGACGGCGATCCCGATCGTCAGGAATGCCCCGAAATACAGTATCCCGGCCGCGATAATCAGCGCGAGTCTCGTCCACTCGTCCGCCGAAAGCGGGACGCCGAGAAGCGAGAACATCACGCATCCGAGGAGTACCGGCACCAGGAGGGGAACCGCAAGCGCGATGAACGCACCGATGAGTTTCCCGGCGATGAACGTATGCCGGGGGAGCGGATTGGCGAACGACAGCCGCATCGTCCCCCGTTCCTTCTCGCCGCAGATCGCGTCGTAGGCGAACAGAATGGCGAAGAGGGAGAGGACGGTCTGGAAAATGAATTCCAGATCGAGGAACCGGAACATGGCAAACACCGGCTCCTCGCCGTAGCGCGTGTCATCCTGCGGCAGTTCGCCGCGGCCATGCACCTCCGTCGTCCGGCCGATGTCGTTTGACACTCCGGCGACAAGCGACGCCAGGGGGCGGGGGGGGAGAAATATCCGGTTGTTCCGTACCATCATCCAGTCTGTGATCCCTTCCATCTTCTTCAGGTTCTCCCGCCTGGCCGCTTCATACCGCCCAACGTCTGCGTTGTATCCCGCCGCGCCCATGAAAAATGCGAGCAGTATGAGTAAGGCACAGGCCGCAAACGAGACGGTGAATTTCGTCGAGGTGATGATGTCGCGGAGCTCTTTTTCGATCACCAGTTTCAGCATGGAGTGTCCTCCGTGGTTTGCCCGTGTCCGGCTCATGAGGCGAGGCCGGTGTGGCCGGCGATATGCTGCATGTAGAGTTTCTCCATATCCTGCCCCGCAAGCTCTCCCGATGGCCGCTGCATCACCAGCTGTCCCCGGTTCATGATCCCGACCACGTCGGCCACCTCCTTTGCGCGGAATATGTCGTGCGTGGACATGAGTATCGCCTTTCCCTCGTTCCGCAGCGACCGGAGGAGCCCGATGAACTCGAACCCCGCCTGCGGATCGAGCCCGGACGTGGGTTCGTCGAGGAGTATCGCCGGGGCGTTCTTCATGATGGCGATCGCGATGCCGCACTTCTGTCGCATCCCCTTGGAGAACCCCTTCAGCCGTTTCCCGTGTGCCTCCTCCTCGAGGCCGACCCGCAGCAAGGCTTCCCTGTACGCGCTCCGCGAGGGAGCAGGACGGCCGCTGAGGCGCGTGAAGTAGTCCAGGTTCTGCATCGCGGTGAAGTTCGGGTAAAGCATCACGTTCTCGGAGACGAACGCGATCTTCTCCTTCGCTTTCAGAGGCTCCCTGTGCGTCACGATCCCGTCGATCCGTGCCTCTCCCTCCGTCGGCTCTATGAAATTCAGGAAGAGGTTAATCGTCGTCGTTTTTCCCGCTCCGTTCCCTCCCAGCATCGCGTACACCTCTCCGGGCTGCACGCTGAACGAGATGTGGTCCAGCGCCAGCACCCCGTCCTCGTAGCGTTTCGTCAGCCCTGCCGCTTCAAACATCGGTCTCTCCGCCATGTGTTACCTCCTTGTTAATTTGATTCCGAACACGACAATCCCTCCAACCAGGCCGAGGATGAGGAGGACGACGAGAACGGTCCCCGGGATGTTCGCTCCTGCGGCGATCTCCACTGTCGCCGTCTTGTCCTCTGCATTTACGGGGTGGTTGTCGGAAAGGGCGCTCGTCCGCAGGCGAATCTCATACCGTCCCACCGACACGTCCCGCGACGGAGTGAATGTCAGGTCCACGCGCCGCTCTTCGCCGATGCCGAGAGTGGGAACGACCGCCGGCTGTACGCTCTTCGTCCAGTTGAGAGGCATGTCGATCTTCACTTCCACGTTGTCAAGCCGGCGCGTCCCCTCGTTGACCAGATCGACGCTCATCTGTACGGTCCCCTCAGGTTTTATGGAATAGAAGAGCTGGGGGGCGCGGACCAGCAGTTTCCCTTCTCCCCGGGGGACAAGCTCCAGCTTCACGTAGCCGACATTCAGCCTCTCGATCTCCTGCTGGGTCCACGTGCGCGACTGCAGGTCGCCGGCGGAGTTCGCCTGGTCGTGGGGGACGACGACCACGAAAAACGGAATCGGCCCGTCCATGGGCACCTCCCGGGTGGGGCGATCGGGCAGGGAAACCTCCAGCGCGGCCTTCCTCGTGTTTGTCGTCCCCGTGAATTTGAACTGGCTCAAACGGGCCTGCCCCGAGGGGTCCTTGAAGAACCGGTCGATCTGTGGCGGGAGGTTCAGCACTTCCAGGCTGAACGTGTTGCTGACCCCGCTGAAGAGCTCGAGCGTGAGGTCGAACGTCGCCGATTTCCCGAGCTCGACCTCCTGCGAAAACTGTTCCGACTGAACCGCGACCCTGTTCACGGAAGCGTCCTTCTGCAGGAATATCTTCATCGAGCGGGAGGAGCCGCTCCCGTATATCATGTTCACGGTAACCGCATCCAGGTCCTGCAAAAGCGCAAAGTCCAGCATCGTCGGCTCGCCATACCTGAGCTGGGCGATCTTCACTTCGTAGGGCTGGCTGATGATCGCGCCGTCCGTGTTCGTAATGGAGATATAGACGTCGTTGACGACATCGGGCTGGAGCGAGCGGAAAAGCCTGTCGTCGATGTTGAGGAGCTTCTGGAATTCCGCCGTTCCCCCCGACGTGTTGGCAACGGTAAGCCGGACATGCTTCGAGCCGTCACGCGCCTGGTATTTCACCGCACGTGACACCGACACAAACTGTTGCTCGAAGAGAACGGCGAGGAGCGATTGCTGGTAGTTGACTTCCGCGTCGGCCATGATATTGTGGAAGTGGTCGAGATCCGCCTGCGAGATCAGGCTTCGCTTGAAAAGCTCCTCCTGCCGCTCGTAGTCGCGCCGCGACGTTTCGTACGCCTCCTTCGCCCGCTTCAGGCCGAGCACCCTGTACTTGTCGTCACGCTGGTTGTAGTTCACCTGTGTCGACGCCGGCAGCGAGGCGATCGCCAGCAGGGCGGCCGCGGCGAGGAAACGGAGTGTGCGTGGAGCTATCATGAGCGGGTATCCTGTGGTTGCCGGAGGATGCGCACGGGCGCCCCCTCCGGAAGTGTGACGCAAATATATGCTCTCTGTTGCACGTGTGACAGTTAAAGGATGTTAACGATTGTTAACGGGGGGGAGCCTCGCGCGCAAATGTTTGGGGCAGAATGTATATTGAGACCATGACGATGAAACTCCGGACAATGGTCCCCGTTGTCAGCCTGATCGTGATCGCGCTTGCCGGTCTGATCCTCCTGCAGGTGTACCTGCTGGAGAACGCGTTCGCCCTGAAAGAGCAGGCGTTCCGGCAGAACGTGGGAGCGGCGCTCAGTGCCGCCGCGTTGAAACTCCAGGCGGGCGAGACTCTCTCCCGGGTCCTGCGGTACGATCTCGGGTCCGGGTCTCCCGCCCACCGGAAAAAAGTGGAAACGGAAGTATCTTCCTCACCCCCCGTCCTGGTGAACGGAAACTCGCTGTCGTACCACGTCGGTTCGCCGCAGAGGGTGAGCGTACGTGTCGTTGACAATGCGGGGGGTGACAGTCTCCTTTCCGATACGATACGGCAGCCGGGGAACTACACGCTTCGGGTGGACACCGCGCTCTCCAGAAAGAGGGGAAACTCCTACCGCTTTGCCGCGGACAGCGCATCGTTGGTTGTGAGCGTCGGGGGAGGAATCGCGGGCGAAGCATTACATCCTGGGGCGTCGGACAGGGACCGGTTGTTTGTCGTCTCCACGGTCTACGACGATCTGCTTTCGGAAAGAAAAGGAATCGAGAGGAAGATCAACCCGGCGCTCCTTGATTCGGTGGTGAAGGGGAGCATGCGCGACGCGGGGATACCTGTCGCCTTCGCCTACGGTATACTCTCTCCCTGGAGAGACTCCGTCCTCATGGCGAACCCGGCGAGCGCCGCCGCCGACCTCCGCTCGGCGGAATTCCACGTCCCCCTTTTCCATCTGGCCTTCGGCCCGCCGCAGGGGGAGCTCGCCGTGTACTTCAGCGGCAGGAACGCGTATCTGTTCGGGCAGCTCTGGCCCGCGCTCGGTGCATCGGTCCTTTTCATCCTCATCATCATGCTCTGCTTCGGCTACACCGTCAGGACGATCATGCGCCAGCAACGGCTGGCAGGGCACATGGTGGAGTTCATTAATAATATGACGCATGAATTCAAGACCCCGATCGCCACCGTCACTCTTGCGAGCGAGGCGATAGGACGACCCGACGTGATAAGGAGCAGTGCCAGAGTGAGGAAATATAACGGCATGATCGCCGAGGAAACGCTCAGGATGAAAAAGCAGGTGGACCGTATACTCCAGATGGCGGTAATCGAGGAAGGGGACTACGAGCTTTCACTCTCCGACCTCGACATGCACACCGTCATACGGACGGCCGTCGATACTGCAGCCCTGCATGTCGAGTCACGCGGCGGGACCATCACTTGCGCACTCGGGGCGGAGCGGCACACCGTGCGGGGGGACGCGGTGCACCTTGTCAATATCATCAATAACCTTCTGGACAACGGATCGAAATACTCCCGCGGTGCGCCCGTGATACACGTGAGCACCGTGAATACGGGGGGGTGGCTCGTGGTCCGGGTGAGCGACCGGGGAATCGGAATCGCACCCGAGCATGCCGAACGGGTGTTCGACAAGTATTACCGCGTCCCGACGGGAAACCTCCACGACGTCAGAGGGTTCGGTCTTGGCCTGAGCTACGTCAGGCTCCTGGTGGAGGCTCACGGGGGGACCATCACGCTGAAGAGCCGGGAGGGAGAGGGGACAGAAGTGGAATTGAGGTTCCCGGAGGGCGCGCACCCGTGAAACGCATCGTGCTTCTGCTGGAAGACGACCCCAATCTGGGACTTATTCTGCAGGAACACCTGGAGCTCAATGGATTCGGAGCACAACTCTGCGTGAACGGCCAGGACGGGCAGGCTGCCTACCGCAAGGGGAAGTTCGATCTCTGCCTTGTGGATGTCATGATGCCCCGGAAAGACGGGTTCTCGTTTGCACGCGACGTCCGTGCGGTCGACCGGGAGATCCCCATCATATTCCTGACGGCGAAGGCAATGAAGGAAGACCGGATCGAGGGGTTGAAAATCGGGGCGGATGATTATCTGACGAAGCCGTTCAGCATGGAGGAGCTCCTCCTCCGGATCCGTGCCGTGCTGAGGCGGAGCGGGAAGCAGGAAGATGGGAAAGATTCCCCTCAGGAGTTTTCACTCGGGAAGTTCACATTTGATCCGGCGAAGCGTACACTCCGGCGTGGGCGGAGCTCAAGGAAACTGACGGCGCGTGAATCGGACCTCCTCCGTCTTCTGTGTCTCCACAGGAACGGAACTCTCGACAGAAACGGGGCGCTCCGCGAACTCTGGGGGGACGACACCTACTTCAACAGCCGGAGCATGGATGTCTTCATCACCCGGCTCAGGAAGTATCTCGCCGGTGACACGGGGGTCGAAATCCTGAGTGTCTCCGGAAAAGGGCTGAAACTTGTCGTCAGCAGGGAATGAGCGTGGCTCCCTCCCTCAGTCGGCCGCCCGGTAGACGGTCCTGATCTGCGTGTCGATGTAGAACCACTCATCCGCACAGCGGAACTGCTTCGGATCCATCGATCCGAGTTCCATGGTCTGCCAGTCGCTCGTGGGACGAATGAACGCGAATGTCCCGGGAGACGTGGTCACCTTCACAGGCATACGAAAACCCTTCACGTCCGCCTGCCAGCGGTACCGGCACGTCAGGGTGCCCGATGCGGCCGTGAGGACGACGTCGAGCTTCGGGAGACCCGGGTAGCGGAGGTACTGGTCGAAGAAATACGTGTAGTCCGTCCCGGTCGCCCGGTTGACGAACGCGACGATCTCCTCCGTGGTGATCGTTCTGTACCTGAACTCCGTTGCAATCCCGCGTATCAGTCCAAACCAGAGGGAATCGTTGTCGAGCACGCCGCGGAGTGTGTTCAGCATGAGCGATCCTTTCGGATACATGTCCCTTGACCCCTCGTTGTTCACATTGTAGGCGCCGAGAATAGGCCTGCGGTTTCCCACCTCGGGTTTCTTCGAATTCACATAATCGAGCATCGCATGGGTGCCGAACATGCACTCGACGTACATCGCCTCGGCATGTGCACCGAAGCCCTCGTGTATCCACATGTCCGCAATGTCCTTCGCCGTGACGCTGTTCCCCCACCATTCGTGTGCGGACTCGTGGATGATGATGTAGTCGAACATCAACCCCCAGGGAGAGCCGGATGTCCCCCGGTATCCCTGCCGGAAGCCGTTGCCGTACGCCACGGCGCTCTGGTGCTCCATCCCGAGATGGGGAGACTCGACGAGCTTGTACCCGTCCCGGCTGAACGGATAAGCGCCGAAGTATTTCTCGTAACATGCGATCATCGGCTTCACCTGCGCGAACTGCTTCTGCGCCTTCTCGAGGTCGGCGGGAAGGACGTAATAGTCAAGTGTCAGTGTGTCCGTGCCGGCGTACGTCTCCCCGAAATGAGCGAACTTCCCGATGTTCACCGTGACGCAGTAGTTATTGATCGGGTATGTCACCGCCCAGTCGTAGCGTTGCCAGCCGTCCGGCAGCGTCGTGACCCCCCTCAACCGCCCGTTGGAAACGTCTTCGAGTCCCGGGGGAACAGTCACCCGTATTCGCATGCTGTCAGGTTTGTCCGACTGGTGGTCCTTGTTCGGCCACCAGAGGCTCGCTCCCGTCCCCTGGCAGGCCACCGCCACCCATGGATTCCCGGAGGAGTCTTTCGTCCAGATCAGCCCGCCGTCCCATGGTGGATCCTTTGCCACGCGCGGGCTGCCGGAATACCTGAGGAGAAGATCGTGCATCGTCCCCGGGCGGAGGGGCTCCTCCAGCATGATAAACACCGCATTGTACTCCCGTGTGAAGGAGAGGGGCCGGCCTCCGTCCAGCGCGGCCGATTCCAGCGCCATGTTTTCAAACAGGTCTATCTGCAGACGGGCGGAAGGCTCGAGAGCCGTGAACCTGATGGTATTGGATCCGGAGATGAACCGGTGTTCCGGGTCGATACGCACATCGAGGTCATACCACCTGACATCGTAGCACGTCCGCTCGCTCCTGAGCATCCCCCGGAGCGTATCGGCGCGGGTAAATACCGGCGGTGTGATTGACGGGCGGGTCTGTGCGTCCAGCGTGCCGCCGAACGCGAAACAGAGCGCCAGTACAGGGAGGAGACTGCTCCGGGAAGGGAACAGGCGCATCAATATTTCTCCTTGATTTCGAGTTGATCGAAGAGAAACGCAAACACGTCTGTGTCCTGTCCGATCAGTTCGTCCAGGGAGCTCCCGTACCCGTGCCCGCTTGCCGGGCTCGTGCGCAGAAGAACCGGGTAGGGAGAACCCGTCGCCGTCTGCAGGCGCGCGGTCATTTTCCGGGAATTCGCCGGGTCGACCCGTCCGTCATTGTCCCCGGTCAGCATCAGCACTGCGGGATACTTCGTCCCGTCGACGACATGATGATACGGCGAATACGCGTAGAGCGCCCTGAATTGTTCGGGATCCTTCACAGTCCCGAATTCCGTCACATTGAACGCGCCGTTCGGGAAGAGCTCGACGCGGAGCATATCGTAGAGCCCGACGTGGCTCACGACGGCGCGGAAGAGATCGGGACGCTGCGTCAGCGCCGCCCCCATGAGGAGCCCCCCGTTGCTCCCACCTTCGATTGCAAGGTGCGAAATGGAGGTATACTTTTTTTCGACAAGGTACTCCGCGCACGCGATGAAGTCATCGAACACGTTCTGTTTCTTCGTCAGCTTCCCCCCATCGTGCCATATCTCTCCGAATTCCCCCCCCCCGCGAAGGTTCGCGTCAACGTAGATCCCCCCCTGGTCCATCCAGAGCCGGTTGCGCACAGAGAATTGCGGTTCCTCGGAAATCTCATACCCGCCATAGCCATAGAGTAACAACGGGCTCTTCCCGTCCGCGACCGTCCCCTTGCGGCGAACGATGTTCATGGGGATCTTCGTCCCGTCCTTCGACGTTGCGGATTCCCGCACCACCTCGCAATCATTGAAATCGACGCTCGAGCTGTTGACGAGCCGCGTCCGGGCGGCGCCGTTTGTCAGAGGGTCGTACCTGAAGTAGGCGAAATTCTCGAGGTAGGTCTCGGTGCCGTAGAGAATCTCGTTTGCTTTCATGCAGACGAGCCCGGAGACGGATGCCACCGGTGCCGTCGGAAGCATCCCCCTGAACGTCCCTTTCAGGTCGAACACGCGCACCTCGGACGGCCCGCCGATAAGATCGACGACGTACAGGCGGTCCCCGGTAGGGAGCAGGGACTTGATGACGGCATCGGACTCCGGGACTATCATCTGTGCGGAGGCAATCTGTGGCCTGGCAAGCGGGACAGTCAGGATCGTGCCCCGGGGTGCGTTCCTGTTTGAAAGGAGATAGATCTTCCCATCCTTCCCGAACATGGCCTCCTTGACCCTGTCGCTGAATTCCGCTATGCGCGTCCATCGTTCCCCGGGACTCATCAAATAAAACGCGAACTCCCCGCCGTCCCCGTTTGCGACTCTCGCCAGGAGAAACCTGCCGTCGTCGCTCGTCGAGAGTAATATCTCCGCAATGCGGGGGAAATCCCTTCCGGTCACATACCGGTCCCGGGCCGGGGGCGTGCCGATCTTGTGAAAATAGACCTGCTGGTAGAAATTCATATCCCCTGCGGCTCGTTCGCTCCCCTGCGGGTACCGTGTATAATAGAAGCCCGAGGCATCGGCGTTCCACGCGATGCTCCCTCCGGCGGTCGGATAATTCACGCGCGGGACCACGTCGTCCAGCTTCCGTCCTGTTCCCGTTTCATACACCGACGCCGTGCCGTCCTCGCTCCCTCCCCTGGAAAGTGACACGGCAACGAGTTTCCCATCCCGCGAGGGAACGTAGAAATCGATGGAAGTCGCCCCGGACGTATCGAGAGTGTTCGGGTCCAGCACGGTCTGCTCCGAGGAAAGGTCGTCGGGGGAATCGATCACGACGAGAAAGGGCTGCTCCTTCGGCGGCTGATATTTGGTCACGAAGAGTTTCCCCCGGTAGAACCGTGCGTCGTAGGATACTGACTTCTGCCCGTGAAGCTGCTTCAGCCGTCCGGCGATGGCGCCGCGGGCGTTGACCTTGTCGAGGACGGATCGGGAAAAAGCGTTCTGCGCCGCCACCCACGAAGCGACCGCCTTGTCGTTCTGATCGTCCAGCCAGCGGTAATCGTCCACCACATTCGCGCCGTGATAAGAATCGGTGACCGGCCTCTTATCCGTCGGGGGATACGGCGGACGGGAAGGGGTGCACCCGGCGATGAAGACGGAGGCAGTGGCAAGTAGTGCGATCGTGCGCATGTGGAACATGGTCTCAACTCCGGGGAGGGTGGGGAAAGGACATGATCGATACTAAATGAAAAGTACGGGGGGGACCGGCCAATGTCAAGGCGACCGTAAAAGCAAAGCCCGGATTGCTCCGGGCTTATTCAGAACCGTACTTCCGGGAGACGAGGGCCGGTCATTCTTCCCCTTCTTCGAGGGGTTCGAACGATGCTATCCCTCTTTCTTCGGTGTGCCTTCCGGTTCTTCTCTCATACGTGAGCCAGCTGCAGACATGCTTCAGCTTTGCGTCGGATGTGAACGAAGCCATCCTGGAGACGGCAAAGTGCCCTATGGGGTCGTCCAGCTGGTCGAGCGCGAGAGCCGCAAGTATCCGTGCGCCGGTTTCGTTCTGTTCATTTTTCACGACGGCCATTAGCGGGATCACGCAGCCGGCGAACGATTGTTCCGGCCTGAGGCTCCTGAGATCGCGTACCAGTTGCGCCGCGTCGGCCTGCATGCCGGGTGCGTTGCTCTGGAGGGCGGTGACGATGTTCTGCTCGATGAGATCGATCCTCTGTTGCGGTAGCGACCCGATATAGTCGTCACCATCCTCCGCGAAGGCGGGTGCCGTGCAGAGCATTACGCCTGCGGCTAGGCAGAGTACGGCAACGATACTATGCGTGTTTCCTTTCATGACTCCCTCCCGGGGGATGTGAAATGAGGATTGGACCTTTGCATCCTCGTACGGAGGGATATCGGGCGGAGTTACGGGGGTACACAACGCCTCTTATTCTTCGTCAATGAAGGAAATTGCTTCCGTTGGTATCGAATTGGGCAATTTCAGGAATTCGTGTTGCCATTTTGCTGCTACCGTGGGGAAGGCAAAGGAAGGAAAGAGCGAGCCCTCTCGGACCCGCCCCTGTTGAGAGCTTGCTCAATATCCAGCGAGGTAGTAATTCCGCTCGGGCTCCTGGTGAGAGGTCCGTACATGGAGGGAAGTGATCCACCTGTTTTTGTATGGGCAGCGGATCAGACTGCCCCCAGGGTAGCGGCGGAGGAATATCACATCACGCCTGCCTTGTTGAATCTCAACCACGTCCTCCGCCACTCGCTTCCACCCGCCCTCGTATGTGACAACTACCTTCATGGGTTTCCGGAATCTCACGAGGAAAGGCAGGGGCTCCTCCTTTATGGATGAGCCCATCACCTTGCGGTTCGGTTTAACTTCACGGAAAAACTGGATCACTTGCCGCTCCCTTTCTTCTTAGACTGCTTCGCCTTCTCTGCTCTGTACTTCTTCTCATACGCCTGGAACTTCTCCCAGTTTTTCTTCCTCCACGCCTTCACAACTGCGTTATGATGGTCCCGCTTCTCTTGGATTTGTTTTGCCGTAAGCTTTGCCATGACTGTGTCCCTCTGTTGTTCTCGGCGAGGTGTCTCCTTGCCTGGAAAAAGATAGGCGCGGGGGACGAGAAAGCACAGGGGCGGGTGTGATCCCCGTCGCGGGGTGTGCTGAATTCTGTGCAGTATTTTGCGAGGGTTTTTGCTATCTTCTTGTGGAATCCCACCAAGGATGAGGTAGGTTGAAGAACACGAGCCCGAACATGAAGAAGATTAACGACCTGCCCGGGTCTCTTGGGCAGGCAATAGTCAAATACTGGAGCACACGCCAACAACAGGCAGATCGACAACGTGAAGCTGGCCGAACTGACCAGGGCGCACGAGCCTCCGTGACGGGCGGCGCTCATATGAACGGTTTCGTCGGTTTAGTCAAAGATCTTATAGTGGAGGCGGGAGCTGATCCAGCCGACGTATTCACAAGCAGTCACCTTGAGCTACCTGGGTTTTTTCGACCAACGAAGGAATGGGATCTATTGGTGGTCAAGGACAGTCAACTCATTGTCGCCTTAGAGATGAAATCCCAGGTGGGTCCGTCTTTTGGTAACAATTTCAACAACCGCACCGAGGAGGCGATGGGCAGTGCTCTTGATCTTTGGACTGCTTACCGAGAGGGCGCTTACAACAAGACTGTCAAGCCGTGGCTCGGCTACCTGTTCATGCTGGAGGACTGTGAAGCCTCAAGAAAACCCGTGCATGTAAGCGAGCCGCACTTTGCCGTTCTCCCCGAGTTTAAGTTATCTTCGTACGGCAAGAGGTATGAGCTATTCTGCCGAAAGCTCATGAGGGAACGGCACTACGACGTTGCAGCGTTCCTGCTCTCAGATAGGGTCCGGGGGCTCAAAGGGGAGTATGTTGAACCCGCCGAGGATATGGCTTTCGCAAATTTCGCCAGATCCCTTGTATCACAAATAGAGAATTTCGGAGTTACGCGTTGACAACTGGAAAAGTCCACCCCACCGAAATGACGACCCACCATCTTGTCCTGGGAGATGCAAGGGACGTTTCCTTTATTCCGAGCGCATCGGTTCACCTCGTGGTAACGTCCCCGCCTTACTGGACCCTCAAACGATACAACGATGGTCCAGCTCAACTTGGTCACGTCAAGGACTATGAGGCATTCCTGGAGGAGCTTTCAAAGGTGTGGCGGGAAATGCACCGCATCTTGGTCCCCGGCGGGAGAATGGTCTGCGTGGTCGGTGATGTGTGCCTCTCTCGACGAGATTTCGGCCGCCACGTTGTGATGCCCCTACATTCCGACATTGCTGTCAGCTGCCGGCGGATTGGGTTTGACAATCTCAACCCGATTATCTGGCACAAGATAAGTAACGCCAACTATGAGGTAAGCAATGGGTCCAAATTCCTGGGCAAGCCTTACGAGCCGAATTCAATTATCAAAAGCGATATAGAATTTATCCTGATGCAAAGGAAGCCCGGGGGCTATCGTCAACCAACGGAGCATCAGCGAAAGCTGAGCATGATTGCGAAAGAGGACTACGGGAAATGGTTTCAGCAGATTTGGACTGTCACAGGAGCCTCGACAAAGGAACACCCTGCCCCGTTCCCCGCTGAGTTAGCGTCAAGGCTTGTGCGAATGTTCTCCTTCTGGGGTGATACTGTCGTGGACCCGTTCAGCGGGACCGGGACAACTATGGTAGCAGCAATGAGGGCGGGTCGTAATAGCATTGGAATTGAGATTGACAGGGAGTATTGCAAGATGGCCGAGGATCGTCTGAGAAGGGAAAACTCGGACATGTTTTCCACGGCGTCCCTTGAATTTACTTATCCAGTCAAAGCGATCCTGAAACAGAAGTCACGGAAGGCCGAAAGGGTTGCAGGCTGATGATCTAACACATAGACTTGGACGCGGCGCACCAACCGAACGAGGCTAAGCATGGCTCTCGAACCATTTGATTTCAGTGCACACCTTCCAACATATACTCCCCCGATAAACCTCGCCTGGGAAGCTGCAAAGATGGGGTTTGCGAATGAAATGCACGATCGCCTGTTAGAACAAATTGCCGACTTTGAAAAATCACTCAAACCGGACGAGGAGATTGGCGCATACCTTGCGGCGTTCGGTCAGGGCGTTGAAATTCAAATTCAACGTGTTGGGTTCCGCAATCCATATCTTATCGTGTTTGAGGGTACCGAGACTGTTAAGGGCGGGGACGTTCGATTGGTGCAGCATGTCTCCCAGGTCAATGTATTGTTTACCGCCCTAAAGGTTAAAGACCTGACTAAGCCAGCCAGGCGGATCGGCTTCGTTCCCGAGGAGGAGGGGGAAGAAAAAAAGCCCGAGGAGTGATCCCCGGGCCTTGAGGATTCAGGATGAATGTATTTCAAAACGCAATTGGCAAGTTGGGGCCGCGACTTAGAACAAAGAAAAGGGCGCCGGCCGCGAGCGAGAAAATCCCCATAATTAACAGGGCCCAATGGAAGAATGTCATAAATCTCGTTCTTCTCTTAGTCCGTTCGGCTGCAGAGGGTGAAGGTTCCTCGTATGTGAACTTTTTATCGCCTGAAATTCCCCGGCGGCGGTTGAAGCGTTTGAGGTCAAATACAAACATCACAGTGTATAGAATTCCACTTCCAAGAAGGGTCCAACCAGGTGACTTTGATGATTTCGTTTCATCACGGTAGAGAGTCTCGTGGACATCGTGCTGTCCCTCGATGATTCCCGAAACTTCAATTCTTTGGTCTTCATTGGAAGCGTAGATTAATTGGATTGTGCCGGCATCTCCCTTCTCCAGTATCTTCCAATTCAATCTTACGGACCCATTAACACCCCCATTGGTATCCACTCGCATCTGTGTCACATCACGAGTCGTGTTGTTGAGCTTGGCTTCAAGGATCGGCGCCCCAGGTGAGAGCTTGATGGAGATGGGTTGTAGAATATCGACATCCTTAATACTCCTACTCCCGTCATTCCAGATTTCTACTTGAGCCGTCCTAATGTCAGAGTTTATTCCCTTTCCATCAAATAACACTTTCAACCGTGAAGCCTGATTTATATCAACCACGGTCGTTGTAACGGGATTGGTGAGATAAGTCAACTCTGGATAGATTCTACTTTGGAAGCCGAAATATATCGCCAATGGTACTGCTCCGATGCTCGCGATTGCTGCTATTCGCGTAATCACTTCAAGGGACCGCCCCCAAAAAGTTTTCCCACCTTCAGTTTCCATTTTTGATTTCCTTCCTCTCGAGGGTCTCTATACGCTCTAATGCCAGCATGTCTATTCCGTTACAATCTCCGACTAGAAAACAAGAGCCCCGATCTCTCGGGGCTTTTGCTCTCAAAAGGAGAGGACAGTACGGGCTATTCGTCTGCCGGTCTGCCAAAGTGATTTACGATTGTCCATTGAAGTTTTTGCCGCGCCAGAATGCTGAGGCCGAGGATTCGATCTCCGATTCTTGCCACCAAATTCTCCCGCCTCACAGAAAAAATTAACGAGAGGTCGATGTAAGATTCAAGAAGTATACCTGGTTGTTCTGGAAGCCAATATGTACCCCCCATCTTACTTGCGCGCACAGAATCTTCCTTATCTCTGTTCGCGATGCTTATGATCGGTATAACGGTCGCAACGGCAAGGAAGGCTTTTCTGTCGATATCGCAAGACTGTGAGATCACCGCAACATTTGTCAAGATGGCATCGACAACGATAGCCTCTTTCCCGTCAGCAAAGGCATCCGTTACGGTCCCCTGTCTAATGATACTTCTAGTAGTTGCTGGATCTCCGACGGGGTGTTCTTCGGGTGCGGTGCTCGCGGGAGGTGGTTTTCTTACTAAGAACACATCGTCAGGGGGATCAGGGAAGATAAAATTCCTAATGATATCCCCCTGACTCAGAACCAAGGGGTTCGGCGATGGATCATAGATGATCAACAGTCACGCCGGCGTTCTCTTTAGTTCTTGCATAACCCGACTGTCACGTTTGATTTCGGGATAGTCAATAACGGCCTGATCATCAACGAGCGGGTCCTCGGCCCTCACTATTAGCCTTATGGTGTCATGGTTCGCAGCCGAGTATTGCCCCAAACCAAAACTATCTCCGGTTGTCCCGATTGATAACGGGCTCAACAAAACTGTTAGCATGTTCGGAGCTGGAACAAGCTTTAGGCCTACATTCTGCATGGTTCATCCTCCTATACTTCTGTCCAATAAAAACCTGCTTTTACTTGACCATTGGGTGCAATCACTACTGTTGATTTCCCCTCGACATTCAACTGATCAGCTTGGACAAGCGCGCGGATGCAGTCAATAACAGCCGGCTGTCCCGCCGACTGTTGCAGCGCTTCCTCGACGTTTAGAGGGACATTTACCAAAGTGTCTCCCTCGATCGCAGCAAATAAGTTCTCAATCAGAACCAGATCTGCAGGGTCCGGGTCTTCGGCAAACTCAATGATTTCTCCCAGCCCGACTTTATACTTTGCCTCTTTTCGGCCAACAAGGTGATTGTGTTGATATGCCTTTTCAGTTAGGTTCTCCACGATATCGTCAATTCTCTTCTTGTTTTTCACGGCATCGAGGTGGAGCGATAGCATCCCCTTTGCCAACTGTCTTATATAATTATAGGCCCTAAAGATATTCCCCAATTCCTTCGGTTCGTACTTAAGCAGAGCTTTCAATATTTCGGCCTTGGAATTCTCTGACCTCAGGCCAATCTTGCTCTTCGAAAACTCGATGAAACTAAAAATATCCTCCGTCGGGATCTGCAGCACCTTGCCATCAGACTGAGGGAAATTGCCCTCCGGGTCAATTGGGCTGATTGTGGCGAACGGAGTCATGATGATTCTGTTGGCGCCCAACGACAGGAGTGTAGCTGCACTCAAAGCCCTTCGTGGGATTATCACCTCGAACTCGTCGCAAAACTCCCTGATGATGCTGACGATCGGCCAAGGTGCGTCCATGTCGCCCCCTCTTCCATACAGAAAGAGAGAGATCTTGTCCGTTTTTCCTTGCTGAGCCAAAATCCTTTCAAAGTATGGAACAACATCATTGGCCACCTTAGTGCCAAAGATCTGGATCGGCTGGCGATCACCTAAGAAATATACGATGACCTTGGATTGTCGCTTCTTCTCCAAGGCCAAAATAGCTTCCCTACGAGACGTTTTTGACATTAACTAACGCAATTGCCAATTGTTGGATAAAGAACTATCTGTAAATGCAAAACAGAAAGAACCCGATTACATTTGAAGTTACTGCATTCAGGCTTATGAATCCCATGAGCCACGTCACCAATGGGCGACGGAAAATAGTCGCCTTGCGAATCCAGAGGTAACCGGGAAACCTATGCGTGTGGGTGACCATCCAAGAGTATCGACGTTGGGCGTCTTTCAAATGTATAGAATTTCTTCGTTCTTGTCAATGTGACAGCGAAAACGCCCTCAAAATCACGATTATTTGAGAGCCTTGGGCGGACTCTACTACAAGTCGAGTTGAATTTCCAATGTGGGGCCCTTCCGTTTTCACACCGTCAGCGGTAGATAGCCTACTACCTCAGGGAGAAATCTGCCGAGAGGAATGCACACCGTTTCGGGGCCGGTCTGCTATCTTGTGAAGACAAATGCAATGATTGCCAGCTTGACGAGCTGTGCAAGCGTGACCCGCTCCGGCTTCGGTGCATTGTCTCGGTCCCCTTTCGCTGCTGCGTAGAAATTCATCTTTTTCCTCCCCGCTTGTTCTCTGCGGTCTGCATCTGGTTTTTCAACTCCTGGACCTCGACTTCAAGTGCCCCGATCTTCTCAACATCGTCCGGATCATGCCAGGGGATTCGTGTATATGGAACGCCGATCCCATCCATCTGGGCAAGGGTCCGAGCGTCCGGGCATCCCGCGCTCAAAGAATCGACGAACAGGACACCGCAAACGTAATGCTCTCCAGGCTGAACATAGCCGCCTGAGACTTCAACGCGAAACGGTTTGCTGTACTGTGACATTGTGGAACCTCCATCTTATTAAGTGAACAACCTACTGCGTGAGTTTCAAACCTTGCCGGGGTTCACGGGGCGGAGGAGCGCATGAGCATACGCTGTTCCCCGATCCCCCCGACAAAGTATTTTGTGAATCAATCCCCCGGGATAGGAGCCGCGCCGCTCCGCCTCGGGGTTCCTCTTGCTTGGGAGCAGAGGTTAATCTTGCGCTGCAATTCCAAAAGCGATAAGCGCTGCGCCCTTGTCCACACCCTCTTGCTTGAGGTAGGTATCTGCGCTGCCGACGATTTGCGCGGCCTTTTCGAGCGAGGAATTCACCTGGAGGATGGGAGCAATTCCCGTGGCTTCCTCGTATGCGCTGACTGCCTTCTCGAATTCTTGCTGCTCGGTGTTAGAGCGAAGTGCCTGCTCGATGGTAGCACCGCTCGCATCAAGCCTCGTTGCTCTGCCTCGCTGAACAAGTCCAGCCGCCAGGGACATTCTACGTTCAGCAACTGCCTGACGTATTTCGGCGGTCGGGAAGTCTCCCGGGTAGATCATCGTGTTGGCGTTTTGTGTCTCTATGGCCGATAGCAATCGGCCCTCTTGTCCGCCCGACGCTTCCGGATATCTGAGCTTGTTGATGTGCTCTATGTTCTTCGACAGCTCGGACTTGATCTGCGTCCCATACTCTGCGAGTTTCTTCCGGGCTGCATTCGTGGCTGCGACATGGGCGTTGTGGATAGCTCCTGCCCTGGCTTCATCAGTGAGCCCAGGGGTGTTGACCCCACTGGCAAACGAATGAGCATTGTCCCGCTCCTTGACGATTGCTTTGATAGCGTCGCTAAAGTCTTTTCCTGAAGGGAATGCTTCGGCGAGCTTCACCGGCTTCGGAATGGGCTGACCGCTGTTGAATGCTTTGTTGGGACGAACCTTGACTGGTTGCATGGTGTCTCCTTTGACGTGTAGTGTAGTGCCGCGCCCTGGACTATCCAGAGGTGAATCAGATTCTTTCTGTCTCGCGGAATCGTATTGCCTTCCCGAGCCTCATTTGCATCAGCCTGTGAGCCGCCTCGCTCTTGGGATCGATTACAGCGATTTTCCCGCCCGCTCTCCGGCACTTATGCACGAAGACAAAGGCACCGCTATATCCGATTTCAAACTGGTGGAGCTTGTGACTGTGCTCGAGCCTCGCGTCCGTTGGATCGGTCGGCCCGACGAATTCGATAAAGTCTGTCATCACGTTGCCTCCGATTTAATCTTGGCTGAGTATCTTCGCAACAGGTCCAGCATATTCGTCGGGAGCTTCGGCCCTTCGACTTTCTCCAACCTCCAGTAGTGAGCTTTCCCATCCTCTGCACGCCTGGCTGCCTGTTCCTCTGGAGTCAGAAGTTGGTAGCGGTAGAATGATGCCGGGGGAATCCGCATGTGATCCCAGTTAATTCCGTTGGTCGTGTAGTGCAGATTGGTCGGGCTCTCCTCGGTGTCTGCCTTCGTCTGCATCCCTGTTACCTCTGCAAATAAATCAGAGGCAGTCGGATCGAGCTCGGCCCCAAGGGTGTACGCGAAGAACCAGTTTGTAAAGGAGGTCGCAGTCTCAAACGATTCCTTGTCCAGCTCCGCTACTGCCTCGATGGAAGGGCGTCCGGAGAGGATGCCGACAACGAGCCGGAGAATGTTCCCGCGGAGAGTGACTGCCAGCTCGTCCCGCATTCTTTCCGCTGCGGTCCCGAGGAGCTTGAGGAGGAGAGTCGCCTGTGCGTCTCCATCCGCCGTCAACCCAGCGATCCTGCGACCCCGGCTCTCAGCGGCCATTTCCCGCTTGAGCTCAATCGTCGCCTCGATCTGTTTGATTTCCATCAGCGCTTTGTCTGCCTGCGCGGACTTGAAGACAGTCAGATCCATGGCGTGCAGCTCGGTGTGATAGTCCAGGGCAGTCTGCAGGATGAATTTCCCGTTGGCGACTTTCTGAACGCGTCCAGAGGCGAGCCACTCCGAAATTGTCCGCTCTCCCACCCGGAATAGTTGCGCAAGCTGCTTCGCGGAAACCAGGATGATGTTCGGGCTCGCGGCCGGAACGGGGTTTTCAGCGGCGGGAGGGGGTAAGGGGGGCGCTGGAGCCAGGGACGAAGACTTCGCTCCCCGCTCCTCTACCTTTTTCCCTGTTTTGCTGGACTTTTTCAATGTTTCCCTGCCTTCCGCGTGATGTACTACCTACCTCTGCGAATCTACTGACTACCCTGGGACGTTCTCGAACCTTCCAGCAGGCTCCTGGGCCCAAGATTGGAATGATCCCGCCCCTCCTGGGAGGTGTTTCAGAGCACCCGGTGAGAGGGGTTGTAAAATTCCTTGAGGTCGTCTCGTTTTCTGGTGAGTCGAAGCACCCAACGGTAAGCCTCGGCGAGCTTGGATCGTTGCCCCTTGGGTCCGAAGACAACCTCTCCGATAGCAGCGTCTACAAGTGGCGCAGCCTCGGGGCGGAAGTTGAAAATGTGCATCAGTAACCGGTGGCAGTCCATCCGCTGCGATGCATACGGATCGGCCTTCGGTGTTTGTGCTTCCTTTCGTATCTTCATCATGTGCCCCTCCTGATTTTCATTCGCGGGTATGGTATCGGCTCGACGCCCACCGCTGTTTTGACAACCTGCACGGCCTTGCGTCCCCGCTGTGCTTCGAGATATTCGATGTGCTTCCTGGCGCTGGCTGCGTGAATCCGGCGCTCCGCGGCCTGGCGTCTCTCCTCCCGTTTCGCTTCCCTCTCCTCCTCGTTCTTTTTCATATCGTTTCCCCCTTTGAAATCCGTTTCAAATCTCTCCGCCTCATTTTCTCCTCAAGGATTTTCACTCGCTGGCGATCTGCAGCTGTCAACTCTGGTTTCCTGGTCAGCTCTGCAATCCGCTCCTCCAGGACCGAGGGAGAGCCCGACTTGACCTGGACCGCTGGAGCAGTTGCTCGGGCAATCTTCGGCCGGCTCCAGCACAGAATCGGGTTGTCTGGGTTGCCTGGAGGAATCTCAACGCGCGTTCCCCTCATGCGGCTGCCTCCATTTCCAGTTGCGTTAAGAATTCCGCGCCAGTCTTTTTCGAGCCTTTCCTTGAGTTGCACCGTCGGCAGGCGCAGACGATGTTGTCGATCAAATCCTCGCCGAGTTTTTCTAAGGGAACATCATGATCCAGCGTGAGGTCGCGGAGGTTATCCATCGAGAATTCCTTGCCGCAAAACCTACAACCGTTTGCCATTCCGCTCTGCAGCTCCTCCACCCGCTCTTCGATAGTCGCTCGGAACTGTCGCACCTGTCCGAGTTTGTCAAGGCGACGAGTGACCATCGCCCTATTCCGAAATGCCTTTATACGTAGCGGGGCCATGTTGTGCGCAAAGTCCCGACTATATTTTCGTCGTTTCTGAATTTGTGTCACGACCGCTCTCCTTTTGCGGCGATCGCCGCTGCTTTGTTGAAGCGGCAGAGGTTCTTGTTGGGCCTCTGCTCGATGGGAATCTTCGGGAGTCTTGCGACATACTCCATCACTTCTGAAAACTGGATCGTGTTTATGCGAAGAGCATTGGAGGTACCGAAACGTTCCTGCATAACCGCCTCAAGCTCTCTGGCCGTAATGCCCCGCTTGTAAGCGACCCCGTAAAGTTTCTCAATAAGCCATAGTCCATCAATGCGTTCCGTGATTATGGTTTTCATTTTTTGCCCACTTCCTGGTCGCCAGCCGCGCCGGTTACGGCAAGCGGCTGTGCGGGCTCCCATCCTGGGCTCAGTGGAAGAGAAGATGTAAGGATGAAAGGATGTAAAGATGAGTGAAGGTCACCAGTTTCGATTAACTTCTTTGATTTATATGGTTTACGGCCGGGATTGATATCGATTCCTGCGAACTGGTGCCACGTAATCAGATAGCTCCTCCTCATTCTTTGTAAGATTGCCTCTGCCTGTTCTGCACTGAGGTCCAGCTCCATTGCAACGATGTGGCGCTTAATTGTCTCTGGGTGGATTACTTTTGGGTGTCCGTCCTTGTCTTTATTCCCATAGACACGGCGGCAATAGGCTATATACCAAAGGACGGCGGCTTGCATTGCTTTGCGCGCCGTTGTGAGCCTTCTGATGCGCCAAAATTCTTCAAGCATGGCCTGCGCCATTGCATCCCGCTTCTTCTCCTGTTGCATGGGTGTTTCCTTTCGACCCCCGGAAACTTATCAACAGCGACCCCGGGGAAAGTCGTTGCCGTGCCCACCTGGTTGCCACACAGAATGGACGGAAAATAGTAGCGGCCCTCGATTCAATCCCCTGCCAGGTAGGATCGAACGTTGGGCCGCGGTTCCGATGGAATCGGAAATTGTATTTCAATTTCGTAGTCCTGGCAGGACGTAGAAATTCCATCGGGGTGAAGCTATAAAATCATTGAGGCCTAAAACTATGGACTGATCCAACAGGGATCAGTATGCTGCGCGCCTTGCTTTGGGATTTGGAACGGTACTTCGGTTGGGGTAGTGGAGCGGGTTCTGTAGGTTCCTACTTACTTAGACAACTGAAACTGAAAAAGGTTTCGCAGTGAATTCCTGGAGGGGGAGCCTTTCCTGATCCTCCCGCCTCCTATATATATAAGTACACGAGTGACGACAAATAAAAATGGTCAGTTTCATGTTGACCGGTGCCCCTGATTCTCAATTCTGATGAAGCCAAAAACACACGACCTGATTTTCGTCCTGTGTCCTTGGTGGAAATTGGGTGTGTTTCGTAAAATCCTTCAACGCCGACCAGGGTGAATTGCGTTTTTCTCAAATTTGATGATGCCTGAAAATATGGGAAGAGGAGCTATGCGGTCACCCTACCGCGGCGTCCACCCGATGTAGAGAATGATTTCGCATACAACTAGGGGGAGGAGCCTGTGCCCCTCCCCCTCTGGTGCCTTACTCCTTTCCTGTTATGAGATTCTCTAACCTGCTGATGTTTTCATGTTGAATAGCAATTTCGTGTTTTGCAAGCTGGATGTATGCCCAAATAGAGACTCCCTTTGGTTTAAGTTGCAGCTCCCTGAATCTTGCTGCTCCTCCTACCAGAACCTCTCTCAGATATGCCTGGCGCCTGCAAATCTCCTGTTGCCTTGTGAGATACTTTATACTATACATTTCCATCTCCTAGCCAAATAATTATCTGTGGGAAGCCTCTTATTCCCGTTCTTCAATTGATGCAACTCTGTGGCCCTTGAGCCAGGTGTCCAGAGCTACCTGGTCAAATGAAATGAGCTTCCCTCCCCTGGATTTCCAATAAGGGATTGCTCCCCTGCTAGTGAGTTGGTACAGATAGGATTTGGAAATGTAAAGATAGGCTGCAGCCTCAACAGCAGACAATGGCCTACTGGTGAAGCTGGCTTTGAACGGGATAGACATAAATCAGCCCTCCTTGAATTAGCCCAGTCAGGGAGGGCCAGCCCCCAGGATGCTGATATGCTCCCAGGGCAATCTATTGGTTGTGCTCCCCAGTGAGGGGAGCCGTCATCTGATGCTACAAAATCCAAGGGGCATAGTCAAGCCGCTAAGTCGTTACCCTGTAAGCGAAAGGGTACGATGCGAATTTGCCTGGTCACCTTCTCCTCTGGTATGTGAGCCCATGGCGCACAGAAGTTTCTGCAGAAGTTCAACTGCTTCTGGCGGCGAGGCGGCTGCCAAGCCAAGCCGAGCCGCCGCTCTCTCCTCAGGTACCGTCAGGACCGTGATGATGATGATTTTATCATCAACTTTTATCAGATGATAAATTCATCTTATCATCATCCGCTTTGACCAGTTGATAAACTCCTTGTCTTAACTTTGTGATGGTGCCTGCGTCGACCGCATCCTGGAGTGCCCTGTCTGCCGTGGCTGACCCATATTTAAGCTCTTTTGCTGCTGCCACAACCTCACTCCTGACCAACATGTCCCTGCCTTTATCTTCAAAGACTTTCAAAATGTCAAAGGACTCTGTCCTATGTCCCCCTCCCTGGTGGGCAACATGCTCCTCCTCATTAACCTCTCCCTTGTCCTCAAACCACAGGGTATCCTCATTGAGGATCAGCAAGTGTGGTGTTTTCTCTTTAGAGCTGAACGAGCGAACCTTACCAGACTTGAAAATGCGCTGGGCTTCGTTCTTGGCGGAAAGCCGGAGGAGGAAACTCCCATCAACTATTCTGTTCTGTACTCCAGCGCCAGCCGTATTGTCCATGTGAAGGATATTATCTCGAGTACCCTTGTGAAAATGAGTCACGAATAGAATCGCACAATTATGCTTTGAGGTCAAATCCTTAAGTTGAAAGAGGACTTTTTTGATGCTGTCATTGTCATTTTCCTTTGCCAGCGTGGCAAGGTAGAAGGAATCCACAATCACGAGTGCTGGCTTGAGGGCGATCAACCTTTCTTCAAGATAACCTTCCTCAATTACTGGGGCATTAAACAGAACTACAAATGTGCCGGGCTCGTATGTTCTGTTCATCTTCTTCAAGCGGCTATTAAATTCGTCTTGATCTATCTCGTTGTCTATGTACAGCACGCGCCCCTTGATTGTTGTTCTTCCCAAGAAGTCAGTACCGCAACATATACTTAGTGCCAGGTTCATTGCAAAGAGACTCTTGCCGCAGCCCTCCTCGCCCGAGAGCATATAAAGGCCGACTGTTTTCATCCGGCCCTCGACTAGATCTGGCTTCGATACCAATGGCTGATTCTGCAGGAGTGCAGCATCATAAAACCAGATTATTTCCTTGCCGCCTTTGATCGAGGCGGATGATGACACCGGGAGTCCGTGTTCTTCATCTTCTGTTGGCATTCTGTACCTCCTTCTTGATCTGCTCCCTGGTTTTCACAGGATGGGCCCGAGCCCAAGCAGTGAGCTCCCCCCGTGAGAAGTAGACTCGTTTTCCTCCAGCCGATTTCGTGTGGGCAATCTCGCCCCGAGACGTTAGCTTGAGAATGTACGAGACGGAGAGCCCGAGGAATTCCGCCGCCTGTTTCGTTCCCATCGGGCGTTCCGCCTCTTTCTGCATCTGCTCTAACAGCGCCAGGATCGCATCGAGCTTGCTGCGTACCGATCCCCCCTCCGGCTGTTCCCGCGGCTCCTCTGGCTCCTGCGGCCCCTCAGGCCCTTGCAAGTCCAGAACGGCGGCCCGAGTTTTTCGGATCAGTCTGTCAAGCTTGTTCACGTAAACGCCTCGAGGTGTTTCTCTTGATGGTTCGTCGAATGTACACGATCAGAGCTTGGGAAGCAAGTTAACGGCTTCCCGCTTCTTCTGGTCAACGACTTGAGCATAGATTTGAGTTGTAGATATCGATTTGTGCCCAAGAAGTTTCGAGACAGTGTACAAGTCTACGCCTCTGTTCAGGGCCATGCAGGCAAAAGTATGACGCCCAACATGAAAGTGAATGTGCTTCTTAACCCCGGCCCGCTTCGCCAGGACGCGCAAAGCATTATTCGTTGTCGTCTCGCTGGGGAGGGGGAATACCCGATCGCCCTTCGCTTGTTTGAGCTGCTCGCCTAGAATCTTCCGAGCCTCTGCCGAGAGGTGGATCGTCAAGGGTTCTTGTGTCTTGCGCTGGCGAATCTTTAGACTGTCGCCGCTGATCTCGTCCTGGGTGAGTGCAGTGATGTCACCGAAGCGCAGGCCTGTAAAACAAGAGAACAAAAAGGCTCGCTGGACCGAACTGTTCTGAATATACCCCTGCCTCAGCAAGCGGATTTCATCAAGGTCCAGGTGGACTGGCTCAGGTCTCACTATGCGGGCAAACTTGACACCAAGTGCTGGGTTCTTTGCGATCTTGTCCTCCATGACGGCCCTGTTCAGGCATGCCTTTATCTTCATATAGTAGGAACTTGCCGAGTGCGCGGAGACTTTATTTTCGAGAAAGGTTTTGAATCCCCTCATCATATCAGGGTTGATTGAACCGAGCGTGACGTCCGTTCCCGCGTAGCTCTCCCAGTGCTGGATTGACGTTCTCCATTGTAGTGCTGTGTTCGGGTTACGGTGCTCTGCCATGATTGCCCGGGCATACTCGCTGAAGTTGATCCCACGTGCCTCCGCAGGATCATGTCCCCACGTTTGGCTGTGCAGCTCCTTGAATCGCATGTCCCTGATTACTTGGGCTCGCTTCCTCGTCTCTTTGTCGAGAAGTCCATTGCCCACAATGAACAAGCCCAGGGATTCAAATTTACGTTTCTTGCCATCGCGCAACTCAAGGTAGAAAGACTTGCGCCCTGACGGAAGCTCTCTAAGTTTCAGGTTCACTCTCATGGTGGGCTCTCCAAAATGGTGGTAGCAAGCTAATAATAAGCCCTGCAATATGCTACCGTTTTGTAACCACTTTGAGGAAGGGAAGGGCAGGCAAGGTCAGGGAAGGGCAGTCCAAATTGGCGATTATGGTATGCTTTTGCTTATTCTTGCTCCTCCTGGAGGATAGAGGTTATTCTTCGTCAACATGAAAAGCCGCCCGGCCCGGACGGAATTCGGTGATTTTCGGGCGTTCTTCTTCTCCGCCCGCCCGGTCCCGCTCCCTTTTCCCTCTCCTCACCGTCGAAATCCGCTATGTCAGGGGCCGGTCTCAGCGCTCTCAGGGGTCAGACTGGCGAGCATGTTTGCTCAGGGTTCGTCGTTCCAAGGGGCCTTGACATTTGCTGTTCAAAGGGATATGTTTGGGCACTAAAGTAGCCATATGGATACTTTGATATCCATTCATGGAGGAGGTATGGTCTTTCACCGTGTCTTGGACCTAGTATTTTCGACCTGGTCGCACGTTGCCGTATTGCGTGCCATCCAGGATTCCGCACAGGGGAGAAGTGGACGAGAAATTGCACGATTGTCGTCGATGAACCACCGGTCCTGCTTGAAGGCGTTGACCGAGCTCGAAGACCTCCGCCTTGTCGAAAGGCAAAGAGGAGGTCGAGACCACCTCTTCACCCTGAATCGGAAGCACATGCTTGTGGCCGAGGCGATCATTCCGCTGCTCCGACAGGAACGGGAGTTTATTGGTGCGTTCGAGGCTTTCCTGAAGAAGCAATTGAAAAGGAACGCCGTGAGCGTTTTCTTGTTTGGCAGCGTTGCAAGGCGGGAAGAAACGGCCGGGAGTGATGTCGATGTGTGCATCATTGTTCAATCGAAAGTTGGGAAGACGACATCCCAGGACGTGGTTCATGGCATGGCGCCAGAAGCGCTATCACGATTTGGCGCGAGACTGTCCCCGGTAATATTCACGTTGGAGGAATTCATTCGGGGAGCGACGAAAGGCCAGTCACCCATTACGGATATCATCCGGGACGGTCGGCTCGTCTGCGGCCAGTCGCTGCGGGAGGTGATGCGTGGCTAGAAGAAGCGTTCGGAAATCCGTCGATCGTTCCCTCACCTGCGAGCCATCATCGATCACAAAACTTCCGTATCCTACAGTGGCGAGCTTTATGAGAAGTCCGATGTTGACCGCTTGTGGAAGCACATGACCCGATTCCTGGAATGGGCGAAAGTGCTGTTGGATGCGTGAACGATATAGATGTTTCATAGTCATCAAACAAGTAAACTGTTATTAGAATTGTAATTTGCAGCCTTCCATCTCATCGAAATAATAAACACCGGAACCGGGTTCGTCATTCTTACCACCAATGTATATGGCTACTTCAATCACGGCTTCAGGTCTGAATACCGGGCTCACATCAGGAGAGTCAGCATATTTGATGTTATGTTTGAGGGCGAAAAAAGGAATTGTAATCCAACGGGCGTCTGTGTCGCCTTTCTCGGTCAGATAGGTATATTCCCACAAATCATGAATATTTTTGCCGTCCTTATTGGAGATGTTTAATTGAAAGGTCATTTCGCGGCCCGACCCATCGGGTTTGAACCAGAACCGAACGCCGTTGCAACCGGACAAATCCCACCTCTCCACACGACAAACTGCGCCGTAAAACTTGTCGTCGGATTTTGTGGTGGTGTATGCACATTTCAGGCTATACTTACCTCCCCCTACTATTTTATCTTCAAGCATACGGATCAAATCCCCTCCGTGACCCGGCTTATACCATTTCGAAGCAAGTTGCTCACTGCTGGTGTATGCATCGAAGTTATCAATCATTTTACCCGTTGAATGCGTTTGGGCTTGTGAGGCCGGCGTTCTTGACGCCTGGCTGGTTACCTTGTTATCATCCAGGATTTTCAGCTTCACATTTCTGAAATCAATGGGTTGGCCTTCGGCCTGAAGCGCAATATACCCATCTTCCAGAATGGTACCTTCCGGCAGCGGATAGTTTTCGGTCAATAAAGCTCCTCCAATTTGTGGTTTTGAAAAATGGAACACCGTGTCACCATTAATCACATGATAAATGTCTCTGCTTCCGTGCACAATGATATCAAGGTTCACCCATTCCCCGTCATAAAAGTATTTGGAGGTGGAATTGATACAATGTTCTCTGGAGAGCGCTCCGTTATAAAACACGTTGGTGCCCGGAGTGCAAACACAGGCGGTGAGTTGCTTCATTTTATCCGTGCTTCCCAGGATCTGAACCTCGATGGATACAGGCCAGTTCTGAGTTATTTCCATGCTTTCGGGCGATTGTGAAAAAATCATTACGCCGCTGTTTCGGTAGCAATAGGAAGGCGCATCAGGCATCAATTCTCCCGTTAACCGGTACTCCACATGAAGAACAAAAGAAGAGAATTTCTCTTTATAAAAAAGATGGCCGAAGCGGCCGTTAAATGCGGCAAAATTTGAATAATCCACTTTTAGAATTCCATTTTCAACCCGGAACCCGTTCAGCGGATTTTCTCCGGATTTATAACCTGTGACTTTGGGAACCCAACCTTCCAGGTTTTTGCCGTTGAAGAGTTGTAGCCATTCCCCATCCTTCCTCATCTGATGATTGTCATTCTTGGGGAGGTTTGACAGAGCTTCGGACTTTTGCCCAAAGAAGAGAAGCAGTGCGGCAAGCACAAACCATTTGATCGGCTTCATGACTATTTCCTTACCTATTGTATATTTGCAACGGATTTGTACAGGGCTAAAATCTACCCGCCCAAAATGCAGAAGACCCAAATAATCAAAGATCCCCATCACACTCCTCCGGGAAGACCCCGGTGCAGTGGCATTACTCTTCGTCAACAACCCACGTATCCAGGAGGTTTTCGGGGAGTCCGGCGATGAACCGGGAGGGTTTGGAAAGGACAAGCCCCGATTCCCGGTCGTAGATGTTGATGGGGTATGTGATGAAGAGATTCTGCTGCGCCCTCGTGCAGGCAACGTACATGAGCCGCCGTTCCTCCTCCATAGACTCCTCGCTCACAGCCGCGCGGCTTGCCGGGAACCTCCCCTCGAGCGCATAAATAACGAACACCGTATGCCATTCCAGCCCCTTCGCGCTGTGTATCGTCGAGAGGACCAGTTTCTCGTCGTCCGTACCGGGAGGAGTGATGTCCGTAACGCTCTCGGTGGCGGGCTCCAGTGCCAGGTCGGTCAGGAGCGTCCCGAGCGAACGGTAACGCTCGGTGATCTGCTGGAACATGTCGAGATCTTTTCGCCGCTTGTTGAAATCGTCGTAACGCCGTTTGAACACAGGCTCGTAGTAATTGAGAAGCATTTGAACCTTGTCGGCCGGGGCGATATGCGACGGGCTCGCGTCTTTGAGAGCCCCGAACAGATCGCTCACCCTGTCAGGGTATCCGGCGAATCCGGTCCAGAACGCCGGGAGCGTGCGGGAGGAATCCCCCGCCGTCGTCACGCGTCGTGCCAGGACGTCGTCGATCACCTTCTCGGCCGTTCTCGGCCCCACGCCCTCCACGAGAAGGAGTATCCGGTTCCATGCCACCGCATCACGCGGGTTTTCAAGCACGCGCAGATACGCGACCATGTCCTTGATATGAGCTGTCTCGATGAATTTAAATCCGCCGAATTTGACAAACGGGACGTTCGCCTTGTTCAGCTCGATCTCGAGATCGAATGACAGGTATCCCGAGCGGAAGAGAACGGCGATGGTGTTGAGAGGTATTCCCTGTTCCCGCAGTTCAAGGACTTTCTGGACCACGAACTTGGACTGGAAGTTCTCGCTCTCCGCGACGACGATCGTCGGCAGGTCTCCCCCGGTCCTGTGCGTGAAGAGCTCTTTGGTGTATTTATGTCTCATGCGTCCGGTGCCCCCTCACTCTCTTGCGCGGCGGAGGATTTCATTTGTAAGATTCAAAATCGGCTGTGTGCTCCGGTAATTTTCCTCCAGCTTGATCAGCGTGCATCCGGGAAATGATTCCGGGAAATCGAGGATGTTCCGGATGGTTGCCCCGCGGAACGAGTAGATCGACTGTGCATCGTCCCCCACCACCATGATGTTGCCGTGCGAGGAGGCAAGCAGCGTCACGATCTCCGCCTGTATCCTGTTAGTGTCCTGGTACTCGTCGACCATGAGGTACCTGTAGCGGTCCGAGAGCGTGCGCCGCACCTTGTCGTGGTCCCGCAGGAGCTTCCTGAGGTAGATCAGGAGGTCGTCGTAATCCATCATGTTGTGAGTGGCCTTGTACTGCTCGAACGCGGACTGGAGCCGGAGGATATCCTCCAGGAAATCCTCGTAATGGGGATAGTCCTCTTTCAGTATATCCTTGACGGCCGTCAGCGTGTTCACGGCGCGGGAGAATATGGTGTAGAGCGTCTGCTTGCGCGGGAACCGCCGCTCCTTCGTGTCGAACTTGTACTGCGTCCGGAGAAGATTCACGACATCCTCGGCGTCCCCCTGGTCGAGTATCGAAAACGACGAATCGAAATCTAGAAGCGGTGCATACTGGCGGAGGATCTGGTTGGCGAACGAATGAAACGTCCCGCCGGCGACTTTCTCGCACCTGGCGTCGAGCAGAATCGAGGCGCGGCGGAGCATCTCCTGGGACGCGCGGCGCGTGAAGGTCAGGAGAAGGATCGACTCGGGTTTCACACCGAGCTCCACAAGGTACGCGACCCGGTACGTGATCGTGCGCGTCTTCCCGGTCCCCGCTCCCGCGATGATCAGATGGGGGCCGTTGACGGAAGAGACCGCCTGGTACTGTGCCGGGTTGAGCTGGTTCCTGTAGTCAATCCGGAAATGCTGGGGAGGCTCCGGCTCCGGAGCGTCCTTGAAGAGCGATTTCTTGAGAGTGTATTTCTTCATTGCCTTCCGGCGGCATCGCCCTTACAGTGTCTCGACGGGATATTTGTCGAGTATATCCAGAATCGCCTCGATCGTCTTCGGTGAATTCCCCTCCGCCCTGTTGTTCACGTAGGCGTAGAGCTGTCTCCCCTCGGCGACGCACCGCTGCACGGTCTCCGCCAGCCCCAGGCGGATCTCCGGGTTCTCTTCCTTTATCGCATCGTACGGCTGGAACAGATCCACCGCATCCTGGTATGTTCTCCCGGGCTTCAGGAGGGCTCGTGCCACCGAGAACTTTGCGGAGAGGACCCCTGCAATTTGTATCTGTTCGATGATCGGAGGCATTTTCGTCCAGCTGTTCAGGACGTGTGCCACCCCCCTGTCGCTGAGCATCGTGAGGTAGTCGGAGGTCAGGTACTCTTTGTTCCGTATCTCCACCGCGTACGAGAACTCCTTCGGGAGACGGGCAAGGAAGTCATCCATCAGCCGCACGAATTTGTCGTACGTGATGCCGGAATTCGGGTAAAAAGCAGAAAACTCGAATATGATCACCCCCCGCTTCTTCCGGAGCGACTCGACGGGGCGGAGGAACGCATCCTCGAACAGTTCGAGATTGAGGAAGTCCGGGTTTTCCCTCCCCGCATGTACGCCGTGGCGCGGGAGGTTCGGGTAGCGTTTCACCGTAATCCGGTCGGTGACCTTCAGCGACAGCCTGAAATCATCCGTTGTGCTGTCGTGGACGACCTGCATCTGCTCCCGGTCGGGGAAATTGTACAGCGCGAAGTCTGCGCACACCGTGGGAAAGAGTTCGGAGTATTCGGTGAGGCACTCCCGCTCGAACGCCTTTTTGGAGGGATACGTGCGGTTGTACACCATCCCCTGCCATCCGGGATACTTCCACGATGAGGAGCCGAAGTAAATCCCCCTGCTTGCCCACCGGTGGAGCCGGTCACGGTTGTTTGAAACATAGGGCGACGGAAGCGCCTCCGCCTTCCGGGCAGGCGGCCCGTCCATGCCGTCGAAGAGGGAGAGCGTATCCGGGGATGGTTTCTTTTTCGGCATGCTTCAATATAACATACGTGTGAGGAAAAAGAAAAAGCCCGCCGGGCGCGCCGGCGGGCCTGTCGACAAACATCAGGTGCGGCTCATCACCGGAGTGCTCCCAGTCCGAAAATGGTGAAGAGTATCCAGAGTATCCAGAGCGCGAACACAAGAACGAGGACCTTCGGAAGGTCTTTCTGGAAAAGGCGGGCGAGCCCGATGCTCGTGACCGTCAGGGTCCAGAATGTGAACACGTTCATCGATGAGGCGAGGAGATGCATCTTGTTCTCGATGGAGAAGTCGGAGATGAGCAGCCCAAGGCTCGGCGAGGCGAATATGGAGTTCATGCCGATGGAGAGGATGGTTGTCACGACGCTCTCGATCGTCACGATGAAGAACGTGAGTCCCACTACTTCCACCACTTTCATGTACGGTGCTGTTGCTTTCATCACCCATTTCCCAAGGAGCCAGTAGACAAGGCCTCCGAAAAAGAGGGAAAGAAAAGGACCCGCCACCGCGGCAACGTACTTGAATATCATCGTGCTGGTTTCCCCGAGACCAGACATCTCGCGCGCCTGGTTGGCCTGTTCCTGTGTGATCTTTCCCGCGGCGAGTTGTTTCGCCAGGCTCTTTTCCATCTGTTCGCTGGCGACGCGTTTCATCTGGTCCGAAAGCGTCGGGTTGCTGAGGACAAGATACGCCAGGATCACGCCGACGACGACAAGTATCAGTGTCGGAATCAACCAGTTGCTGTTCGTGGGGGGCGTCTGCCGGACATTGTCGTACAGCTCGGACGGGGAAGCGAACACGCCGACGAGTTTGTCGCTAAACGACATCGGCTTCACTTCTTCGGGCTGTGGTGACTGGAGCGGAGTTTCGTTCATGGGAGGGGATCCTTCCTGAGTGGGATACGTTGGGACGGGGAAAATGTACAAAATGGAACATTCAGATGAAAGGAGGGAGGGAGCCCGGTCTTGACTGGGAACGAATAAATACTAGACTGTGTATACGCATTCTGCCGGTCATGTGCCAGGTTCGGAGGACGATTCCATGGATCTCAGGAAGATCTTTGCAAACAATGAACGGTGGATAGCCGGAAAACTGGCCTTGGATCCGGATTACTTTCACGAACTCGCAAAGGGACAAAGCCCCAAATTGCTCTATATCGGCTGCTCGGACAGCCGGGTTTCAGCCGAAGAGCTGATGGGCTTACAGCCCGGCGAAGTGTTCATTCACAGAAATATCGCCAATCAGGTCATCGCGACTGACAATAACGTCAATTCTGTCGTCCAGTTTGCGGTGGAGCAATTGAAGGTCGAGCATATCATCGTGTGCGGCCACTATGACTGTGGAGGTGTCAAAGCCGCCATGAGCCCGAGCGACATGGGACAGTTGAACAGCTGGCTGCAGACATTACGGGATGTGTATCGTTTGCACCATCATGAACTGGATGCAATCATGGATGACACGCGGCGGCTTGACAGGCTGGTGGAACTCAACGTTCTGGAACAATGCATAAACATCCTGAAGATTGACCACGTCCAGAAATCCTGGAATAGCTCGGGCTTTCCAACACTCTACGGATGGGTCTTTGATGTGCGGACGGGGAAACTGATTGACCTGAAACTGAACATGGAAGAGGAGTTCAGAGAGGTGCGACGTATCTATGACCTGAAACCCCCTAGCGCGCTCTAAAGGGTTCCACCGCCCTCTGAAGTGACGCGTAGGTTTGCTTTCCCACGAGCATTTTCCGCTGCGTGCCGGTGCCGTCATAGATGAACGTCGCCGGCACCGCGCCTGTCCAATCCCTGTTCAGCGCATTGATGAAGTCTTCGTCATTCCCGCCGGCTTTTACGAAGACGGGATACGGCACCGCGTGTTTCCTCAGGAAGGGGACGACTTTCGACGGTATGTCTGCCGGGTCGTCGATGCTGATGCCGACAACCCGGACATGACCTTCCCTGCTCAGCGAGTTGAGATCCGGTATCTCCTCGACGCAGGGAACACACCAGGTCGCCCAGACGTTGACCACAAGCACTTCCCCGTGGTGTCGACCGATGAGCTCCTGCACGCCGGCTATGCCGATCACGCTGACGGAATCCTTGCCGGTCGGTCCGGGCGCGGCGGCTGCAGGGTTCCGGCTGACGGAGAGAACCAGCATGAAGGCTGCGACAATCCTGACGGGCATTACGAATCCGTCCGCTTGATGGAGCACCCGAAAGCCTTTGTCCGGGTGACGGACACGGGCTTACCGTCAAGTATCTCATCCAGCGCTTTACGAAGATCCTTCGAGGTAATCGCGGTCCCGCGGGAGTTGTCGTCGATACGTCCATGGTAGAGCAATTCCAGCGCAGAATTGAGGACATAAATTTCGGGTGTGACGCTTGCCTGCAACTTGTCGGCAATCCTGTTGTCAGGATCCTTCAGTATCGTAAACCCGAAGCCATGTTCCTTCGCGTGACTCCGCACGTCGTCGGCTGATTCTGCTTTGTTCGAATTGATCCCGAGAAATACGACACCCCTGTCCTTGTAGTCGCTATGGAGGGCTGCCATGCGTGCGTTGTAGCCGTTCGAAACAGGACATTGCGTTGAGATGAACATCAACACCACGGCTTTGCAGTTCGCGTAATCTGCCAGGGCGTGTCGTGCACCGTCGACGTCCTGGAGCGTGAAGTTTTCGATCTTCTCCGGCTCGTTTGCGGGCGAGAGAGATGTTGCTCCAACGGCGAGCCCGAGTATGCAAGAGACGATAATGAGTTTCACGAGTTCCCCCGGAATATTGGCTGTCGGTTCTGCATTACTCAACACGCTCCCCCGGCATCCGGTTCCGCGCCAACACCCGGTAATCCATCGCGCACTGTCAGTTGTCAGAAGCGGGGTATGACGTTAGAAGACGCGGGGAAAAGGCGGGCCGCGGAGGACATCCGGTCGACCCGCGGGCTTTTTACGCCGCACGTGCTCCGGACCCGGCCGCGGGGACTGGCCGGCATCCCGTCCTGCCGGGGGACAGGACGGGAGTGCACGGCTTGCCGTTGCTCGCGCGGTTCGTGGAAGCGCCGGACCGGCAACAACGGAATTCTGTTCGCCGTGGGCGCCCGGTTCCGCCCGGACGATCCCGGCATCTATAACTACATCTCCGCGGGGGCGTTTGCGAGATCGGATGAAGTATTTTTTATGTGACGCCCCCCTGCGCGTTACGGCTCAACGGCTTCCCGCGTTTTCCCTTAAAAGCCACACGACAAATTTGTTACCCGGTTATTGACAACACGACAAAAATGTCGTATCCTTTTTCGGGGCCCGCGCCCCGGTATCGTTTCCCGAACTCAAGGTGAACCCGTGATCTGCACCGAACCGCCGTATGTCCTGTCGCCGCCTGAGTGCTGCGTGTGCGAGCGGACGTTGAGCGTCCGCGAGCTGGAAGAGTTTTACGGGATGGCTGACGAAACGCTCGGGGGGGACATCCATTGTCCTTCCTGTGCCGTCCACTGCCTGACCCTGTGCCGTGAATGCTCGTGCCGGTACACGGCGGACCGGAGCGGCATGTGTGAAGAATGCCAGAGGCACGACTATGCGCACATTCTTTCTTCTTGATATCGACTGTTTCTTCGCCTCCGTCGAAATGGCCCTGCACCCCGAGCTCCGGGGGAGGCCGGTGTGCATAGGGGGACTGCGCACCGACCGGGGGATCGTCTCGTGCCCGAACTACGAGGCAAGAAAGTACGGCGTGCGGACGGCGATGCCGCTGCGTAGTGCGGCGCGGATTCTTCCTTCTGACGCGGTGTTCCTCCGGGGGAGCCACCGTCTCTACGGCGAATATTCCGAAAAAGTAATGACGATACTCCGGGATTTCACTCCCGACCTGGAACAGGTGAGTGTGGATGAAGCGTACATGGACGTGACCGGGTGTCTGCATTTCTGGGGGCACGATCCGTCGCGGATGGCGGAGGCGATGAAGGAGCGGATCGAGCGTGAATGCGGACTGAGCGTCTCGATCGGCGTTGCGGCGAACAGGGTGTGCGCGAAGATCGCCGCGGGGGTGAAGAAGCCGAATGGCCTTGTCATCGTCCGGCCGGGAACCGAGCGCGAGTTTCTGGTCCCGCTGCCGGTGGAAACGATCCCCGGTATTGGATCCCGGACGCTTCCGCATCTCCACACGTACGGGATCAGGACGGTCGGGGATGCCATGGCGTACGCGGAGCGGAATGCGCGCCCGGACGACCGGCGGCCCCCCCTCCGCACGGAACGGCTCCGCACGTTTTCGCTCTGCCGCTTTATCGCTTCGTGCGCCGTCCCTTCCGACGATGCGATCGTCTCGCACGATCACGTCGAGAAATCGATTTCCCGCGACATGACATTCGGCGCCGACACCGCCGACCGTGAGCGCGTCGGCGCCACGCTCTACTACCTGGCCGAACGCTGCTGCAAGACGCTCCGGCAGGATGAACTTACGGCTTCCACGGTCACCGTCCGCGTGCGGTTTGCCGACTTCACGACGGTGCAGAAACAGGCCTCGCTTCTCCTCTCCTCGTCGAATGAAGAGGACATATTCGCCGCCGCCCGGCGGCTGCTCGCGCTGCTTTGTGTGCCGGGGCAGCTCGTCCGCCTTGTCGGCGTGAAAGTATCGAACCTGTCGGCCGTGGAAGGGTCCCAGCTGGATCTCGGTGTCACCGCCGCGGAAAAATTCAGCGCGCTCCACCGCCGGCTGGATGGCCTCCAGGTGAGATACGGCTACGGCAGCATCCGCTGGGGGATCACCTGTGGTGTGGCGGAACGGCGGGAGGAGGGGAATGACACATCAGTATGACGACCCGGGCGAGCAGCTGCTCCCCCGCCTCCGCGCCTGGAGGAGGCACAACATCCATATCGGTCTCTCGCCCCGCACCTCACCTTTCTGGAGCGGGCTGCTCTACCGGGAGCCGCGCGGCGTCATCACCGAGTATGCCCGGCTTTTTGACACGGCCCTGCTTTATTGCGACTGCCGGTATCCGCCCGATCCTGCACTGCTTTTCCGGATGAACGAACACGCCGGGGAAGGCTTCGCCTGGACTCTCCTCGTCGACGGCGAACAGATGGTATACCGGTTTCCGTACGGGTATCCCGACGGGAAAAAGCGGGGAGAGGTCAACCCGCATTTCCTTGATCCCCGCTGCATGGCCGAAACGTTCATGCCGCTGCTGCGGATCCTTGAGCCCTCCGTCCGCATCGTCATGCTGAAGATCGGGAACATCTGCCGGACGGAAGCGCTGGATTTCGGCGGATTCCTCCGCGCGCTCCTCCGCTGCCTCGATGCGCTCCCCCCGGCATGCCGCTACGCGGTGGAGAACGGCACGTCCCGGTTCATACTGCCGGAGTACCTGGCATGCCTGCGCGAACGGAACATCATTCACGTGCCGGCGCCTGCTCCGCTGCTCGATGCCGTCCGGGTGCCCGGCGCACTTGGTGCCCCTGCATGCGTGCTGCGCACTCCGTGCCTTGCGATGGAGGAGGAAGGAGAGGAATGGACGGCCTTCCACGAGACGGTCCGTCTCTGCCTCGGGGAAGAAAAGACGCTCTACGCGTATCTCACAGACGGGGAGGAGACGATGTTCCCCGGAGCGCCCGGCGGGAGCGGAGTCCGCCGGCTCATGCGTCTCCTCGCGGGGCTCGACTGCGAGCTTGCCCGCCGGTCACCCATCAAACGAAAAGCGGCGTGAAGTCATGAACACCCATTCGCCTGTTCCGTACACGCAGCTGATGCAGCAGTTCAAGTCTGCCCCGCCGGGAAAGCTCTACTGCCTTCACGGCACGGGAGGGGTCTTCTGCATCTCCCTTGCAGCGGCGGCGCATGTGCTTCTGGGCGGGAGGCCGGTGACCCTCGTGGACGGGACGAACCGGTTCGACGTATACTACCTGGCCGAGTTCGCGCGGAAACACGCGGGGGTGCACCCGGACGGACGGAGAATCACTCCGGAGGACCTGCTGGACAACATATTCGTCTCCCGCGCATTCACCTGCTACCAGATGGAAGCGGTGATTACGGAGCGTCTCCCCCTGTTCGTCCGGCAGCGCAGCTCGCCGATGGTCATCATATTCGGCCTGCTCGACACGTTCTACGACGACCAAGCGCCGCTGTTCCAGGTGAAGGCGGGACTGGAAAGGATCCTCGGGGCGCTCCGGCGGTTGCGGCAGGACAACGTTGCCGTGCTCCTGGCCTCGCTGGATGTGAAGCTCGGCTCGAAGGAGCGGAACGGACTTTTCCCGCACCTGATGACCGTCATGGACCGGGTGTACCGGGTCGTCGAAGACGGAGGGAACCAGCGGATTCTGCCGGAGATTCCACCAAAGACTATGCCGGAAACTATACCAGAAACCATAAATGCCCGGGGCGGGGAGGGCATTCACGTCAGGGAGGGCGCATTGCATGGGACGGACGGTACCGACATTCACGATGGTCATCCAGCAGGAAATGGAAAGTTGGGGAAAATTCCGGCGCGGGTTGCGCAGGGAAGATCAGGAAGCGCTTGACGAGCTCTTCCGCGCGGCGCGGCTCCAGCTGGCGGGGAGCGCCTATGCCGCCAGGCCGATCCCCTTTGAAAGCATCGCCATGTGCATGCTCCTGGCGCAGCACAGGATGATCGCGGACCTCGAACACCGGGTGAAACGACTGGAAGCGGCGCATGACGAAGACACGGACAATCACCGGGTGGCTGTTTGACCTCTATCCGTCGCGGGAGGGGATCACGCTCTGGCTGGTGGACCGTGACGGAGCAAAGTACCGTTGCCACGACGGGTTTGACCCGTGGTTTTACATGCACATCCCGGAGGCCGACGAGGAGCGCGTCGGGGCGATCGTACGTCTCTTTCCGTTCCGTGTCAGTCTTGACCGGACGGTGCGGAGGGAGATCTATACAAACGATGAATGGAACGTTCTCCGCGTCACCGTGCACGATACGCTTCACCTGAAGGACGTCGTCCGCCGTCTCGAACCGCACTTCCCGCATTTCGTCTTCTTCGATTCCGACATTTCCCCCCAGCAGCTCTATCTCTACAGAACGGGGCTCTTCCCGCTGGCCTTCGCTGAGTACACACTCGATGAAGAAGGACGGCTGATTTCCTGGAATCTCGACGACGATCCCGGCGCCCTGGAATACCAGCTCCCCCCTCTTGTGACTATGACGCTCAAGAATGTCCCCGACTTTGTCTCGCCGAAGTACCGGAAGACCCACCAGCTGGAGGTCGGCTACGACGGCCGCACATACGCGCTGGAAAACGAGGACCCGGCGGAGGTGATCGCATCGCTCAACCGCCACCTCACACGCTGCGACCCGGACATCATCATGACCGAATTCGGGGACGCCGTACTGCTTCCGATGCTCACGCGCATTGCGGCCCAGGAGGAAATTCCGCTGGCGCTCAACAGGGACCCTTCCGCGGGGTACTTCACGACCGGCGAAACCAGCTATTTCGCCTACGGGAAAATCGTCCACAAGGACGGCGCGTTCGAGCTTGCCGGGCGCTGGCACCTTGATACCGAGAACTCGTTCATGATGGGGGAGGCAAGCCTGGACGGCGTGGCGGAAATCGCACGCCTGACGCAGCTTCCCGTGCAGCACCAGTCCCGCTCGACGATCGGCTCCGCCCTCTCATCGATGCAGCTTTCGTGGGCATCACGCCACGGGTACCTCATCCCGGCAAAAAAACGGGAACCCGAGGAATTTAAATCCGCCTCCACGCTGCTCCTTGCCGACCGGGGGGGACTCATCTTCCAGCCGGTCATGGGGTTCCACGAGCAGATCGCGGAAATGGACTTCGTGTCGATGTACCCGACGATCATGGTCCGGCACAACATCTCCCCGGAGACCGTCAACTGCCGTTGCTGCAG